>Ga0123342_1005219_pt1 | contig 19087 bp, 9 predicted proteins | sample Turbeawhitnodule_FD_89960 | JGI IMG/M metagenome (GOLD analysis project Ga0123342, IMG submission 89960) | Root nodule microbial communities of legume samples collected from Mexico - Turtle bean Mexico white nodule | ecosystem: Host-associated > Plants > Roots > Nodule | place: Mexico: Nepantla... | reverse complement strand
TTCTTCATCTAATTTAAAAAATCAAAATTTTAATAAAAAATAAAGGTTAATAACCGCTAATAAATGTTAATTACATTAAAGATAAAATATTGTGATTTTCACTACGTTAAAAATGTTAGAGGAACATAAATTGAATTTAAAAAGTTTATAGAAACTAATAAATTATTTAAAAAATCTGTTTTTATTTTTTTTATTTTTTACAACCATCACTGAATTAGATCTTAGGACTTACAGACAAATTTATTTATAGAGAGCAACATCAAAAATGAAATTTATTAATAATTGTTTTATGCTAGACATAATTTACTCCTTTTTTGTAATGTTACTAACTAAATGGATATGTAAAGTTTGGATTTTATGAACGAAAATTTACTTTAAATATACCTTGTTGCATTTTATAGTATAAGTGTAATTACTAAAGTAAAGATTTATTGCAGGTATTCTCATATATATCTCTATACTGTGCATATGGGCTTACAAAGTTTTGTTTGGATTGCCATTCTTAATTGTTATTTTTATATGTAAATGGAGAAAAAGACATACGTCAATGTATGAAAATATTGAAAATTACCTTCAACAAAATAGCTTGGCACCTATTAGATATTCATACAAGGAAATCAAGAACATGACGACAGGTTTCAAAGAGAAGTTAGGTGAAGGGGGATTTGGCTCTGTCTTTAAGGCAAAGTTGCGCAGTGGGCCTTCTGTGGCCATCAAAATGTTAGGCAAATCCAAAGGAAATGGACAAGATTTTATTAATGAAGTTGCAACCATTGGAAGAATACATCATCAAAATGTGGTACGGTTAATTGGATTTTGTGTAAGTGGTTCAAAGCGTGCTCTTGTGTATGAATTCATGCTCAATGGATCTCTTGATAAATTTATTTTCTCAAAAGAGATAAATATAAATTTAAGCTATGAAAAGATATATAATATATCAATCGGAGTGGCTCGTGGGATTGCTTATCTCCACCATGGGTGTGAGATGCAGATTTTGCATTTTGACATCAAACCCCATAACATCTTACTAGATGAAAACTTCATCCCTAAGGTTTCTGACTTTGGATTGGCAAAGTTATATCCAATAGATAATAACATCATCACAATGACTGCAGCAAGAGGAACTATTGGATATATGGCTCCAGAATTGTTTTATAAAAATATTGGAGGAATATCCCATAAGGCTGATGTTTATAGTTTTGGAATGTTGTTGATGGAAATGGCAAGTAAAAGGAAGAATCTAAATCCTCATGCAGACCACTCAAGTCAAATTTACTTTCCCCTTTGGATCTATGATCATATTAGGGAAGGGGAAGATGTAGATGTCGAAAATGTGACAGAAGAGGAAAATAAAATAGCAAAGAAGATGATTATTGTTGCACTATGGTGTATACAACTAAAACCAAATGATCGACCCTCAATGAATAAAGTAGTGGAAATGCTTGAAGGAGATATTGAAGAGTTGGAAATACCTCCAAAACCTATTTTATTTCCAGAAGATGAAACAGTGTCAGAGTATCAAACAATCAACTCTTGTTAGATATATTCAATGTTGAAACTATTTACTTGTGATGTATATACTATTCCACATGCACAAGACTAGTTATTTGCATCCATCTTCTTATTCTATACACTTAGTTGTCCATGATGTTTCCTTGTTTATATTATTTTGTATTTTGTAGTGAACTATGAGATACAAGGACATGTTATTATATTCTAAAATAGTTACATAAATTGCATGCAAAATGGTCAAAATTTCTGCTTTCGATGTATTATAAGAAGAAAAGCCAAAGACCTATGTAGAATTTTGATCCTATAGACTTCCTGTCTTAATATTTAGTTACTCAGAGCTTCCATCTACGTTTATTTTCATAAATTGGTGGTTTCCATTTAGGAATCCATGCAAAGTCCTTTATATCCTTTAGTGCCATAACAAAATCATCTTGTAGTAAATGGATTTTTTTCACAAAACTCACGAATCTTCTATACATCATCATCAAAAATACGATTGTTTCTGCATTTACAGATCCATAATACTGTTGCAGCAAAAAGAAAATCTCCATGTAATTAAGCAAAAGTATTGATTACACGCGTTGTCGATAAAATAAAATATTACACGCGATGATTATATTTAATTTAAAAAAAAAAAAAAACTCTTTTCGCGGATATTAAGTTTTAACTTAAAGTTTTTACATTTTAATTTTTAATATATTTTTTATTAATTTTTAATTTTACATTGTCACATTTCTAAATATTTTTAAAAATATATATAATAATTGCAAACATTATCATGCACACTCAAACAATTTATATTTTAAACAATTATAGAAATATGTTTACAAAACTATTATTTATCACTTCGACATATTTCATTAATAGTTGATAATTTATATGATTAATATTGGTTAAGACAATTGATTAAATACAAAATAAATGCTTTTAAGGCATCATGATTTATATTTTTCTAATATTTAGTATTGCAAATATGATTTAGTTTTCAAATTTTCCTTCGACCTAAATGGGATATTATAGTTTAGAATTCTAATTTGACCACTACAAAGAAAAATTAATTGTAACATATTAGCGTAGGTTGACGATAGAACACGAGTAAAGTCGGTCAAACTGATGTTAAGCGGAGAAAAAAAAATTAAGTGAATCAAATCCATTTATTGAGATATTAAAAAAAAGAAATGTTTACATCCACTTATAGATGCTAAAAAAATATAAATTTTAAATTAAATGGGCAATGTATCAACAGCAAACTGATTTTGTTTATTGATTTTTTTACACTTGCATCGGCTTAACAGACACACGTAGTTGTTATGCGCGTGGATCTATATAATATAATTATAAAAATTGAAAATGAATAATCTGAAATTAGTTTTTATCTATCTCAGGCACGAGATATTAAACCTTATGTGGGGTGCTTCATCATCCAATAAAATATAGAATCAAGATGGTTGTAATAGTCTAATAAGATGTTATTATATTTAAAAATATTTTATGTATGTACCTTGGTGTACTTTTGAACAACTAACTTTGTTCTATCTTTTCAATGTATAACAATGTATAACTTTGTGTAGTATTTTACTTTTTTATTATGAAAATAGATTTTTTTTAAATGATATTATAAATATGTTTAGTTGTTTAATTATGAAAACAAATTTATTAAATAATAGAGATTATAAAAATTGGTGATTGAATTCCATTTATTTAGTATTAATTTTGGTAACTTGAAACTACGTATTTTTTTTCATATTTTTATTTTTCATAATTTTGTTATAATAATGAGAGTTAAAAACATCATATTATGTCGTATATAATGATGTTTACCTGTGTTATTTTTTACGATCAAATAAATTACGATAATATTAAATAACATTAATTACACATATTAAATGGTGAATGTTATTGTGGATTACATAAGACTGTTATATTAAACTAACTTTGTGATGATTAAATTTATAACAATACGCGAAAATGTCACACGGTGTGTGTATATTGTGAAATTTATAGAAATCATTTCATATCAGTGATACCGAAGGGGTGTAATGCGTCTTTCTTAGCATTAATACCCAAAGTTAAGAATCCCGTCTACCTTGACCAATACAGACCCATATCCTTAGTCGGCGCCATATACAAAATTATTTCGAAAGTGTTGGCTGGTAGGATTAAGAAGGTTCTACCCTCGGTTATTGACGACTGCCAATCGACGTTCTTGAAGGACAGAGGCATCCTTTACAGTGTGCTTATGGCTAATGAAGTCGTGGAGGATCTTAGGAAGGGTGGGAGAAGTGGGCTATGCCCATAGGTGGATTTCGAAAAGGCCTACGATTCGGTCCGGTGGGAGTTCTTATATGATATGCTGCATAAATTGGGCTTCCATAGCAAGTGGATAAGATGGATCCGAGGATGTATGGAGAGTGCTACTGTGTCCGTTCTTGTGAATGGAAGCCCAACAGAAGAATTCTATCCTAAAAGGGGGCTGAGGCAAGGTGACCCGCTTGCCCCGTTTCTCTTCCTAGTAGTAGCTGAAGGATTGACCGGGCTAGTAAGGCAAGCAGTAAAGGCTGACCTATTATCAGGTATCACGATTGGCAGGGACGAGCTCCAGCTATGCATTCTCCAATTCGCTGATGACACAGTGTTTGTTTGTGAGGACTCTTTCAGGAATGTGATAACCCTAAAGGCTATTCTTAGGGGTTTCGAGGTCGCATCAGGACTGAAGATTAATTTTCATAAGCCCAAGTTAGCGGGCATTAATATTCACAGAAATGATATCCTCTGCTACACGAAGACCTTGAACTGTAACCAGACGGATGTTCCTTTTAAGTATCTGGGTCTTGAGGTGGGAGGCAATCCACGGAAGAAGAAGTTTTGGGAGCCAGTCCTTAGTAAGCTAAAAGCTAGTCTCAGTGTGTGGAAAGGGAGGTTCCTATCCTTGGCTGGGAGAATATGTGTTATAAAGTCTGTACTCACTACTGTACCTCTATATTATTTATCGCTATTCAGAGCGCCGATCTCAGTGTGCAAGAGTATCACCAGCATTCAAAGGAGGTTTTTGTGTGGGTGGGGGAAGGACACAAAGCCTATCTCATGGGTAAGCTGGGAGAATATGTGCAAAGCAAAAGAGGAAGGAGGGTTGGGCCTTACTGACATCCGCAAGTTCAATTATGCATTATTGGCCAAGTGGAGATGGCGGTGGCTATCAGACGAGGGAGGGAAATGGAAGGAGCTGTTGAAGTCAAAATATGGAATAGACAACGAGTCAATGCACACACCTGTCAAAAGGCAGTCATGGTGGTGGAGAGACCTACATAGAGTGTGTAGGGAGGGAAAAGGTGATGGATGGGTCCAGGCAGAGATGGGATGGAAACTAGGAAGGGGCGACAGAGCACGGTTCTGGGAGGATGTATGGATCGGGAACACTAACCTCAAAACGCTATTTCCCAGACTTCACTCTCTATCGCACAACCAGGGACAAAGGGTGAAAGAGGTAGGCGTGTGGGAAGGGTCAGTATGGCGATGGACATTAAGCTGGAGGCGTGATAGATTCGAATGGGAATCGGAGTTAGTAACAGAACTTACAACTCTCATATCAAGGGCCACCATTAAAAGGGAGGAGTCAGACCTACGGATATGGGAAAGGAAGATAATGGGTGTTTCACGGTGAAATCAGCATATTTGTGCTTAACCAAGAGCGGTAATGGAAACCAGAGTGAAGTGTTTAAACTTTTATGGAAGGCAAAGGCTTTCCCTAATGTCATTATCACTGCATGGAGAGCTCTTCTGGATAGACTACCAACTAGAGAGTGCTTGAGCAGGAGAGGGGTGGTACTGGAATCTACCTTATGTGTGCTATGCCAAGAAAAGATCGAGTCCAACCAACACCTTTTCTTGGAGTGTGGGTTGGCTTGGCGCGTATGGGGCCTGTGTTTTAGGTGGATTGGTGTTTTGTCTATACAACATAATGACATAAAGAGCCACTTCGAGAGTTTTCAATTAATCCAGGCCAATAACAAACAAAACAGGGTATGGAAAGGTATTTGGGCAGCTATAATAAGGTGTATATGGGAGCACAGAAACTCGGTGGTGTTCAAGCAAGAAATAGTGGATGCAAAAGAGGTGTTCCAAAAAGCCCAACTAAAATCGTGGCTATGGATGAAGCATAAGGCACAAAGGTTTGATTATTCCCTTGTGGATTGGATTTTGAACCCAATGCCCTGTATCAAGAGTTATTAATAAAGGGGATCAGGAAGAGGTCTTGCTGATGTGCTTGTGAGGGGACTATGAAAAGTGGGGTATGCTCTGTTGTAAAGGAAAGGTTCTGATGTGGGTGTGGTTGCATAAGGAAAAGATACCATAATCAGGTTTTGGCATGATAGGTAAAATGCCTCTGTCAGTGCCTCGGAAGGTACGAGCCGTTCTGCTGGTGCATGTGGCTGTAACGGGTTGGTTACTGCTGTGAGGTTTAGGCAATACATGTTGGTTTGCGTTGTAGGCACCGAAGGGGAGCAGCTGAATAAAGGAAGGTTGGATCTCGGCCCTGGAGCTGCGAAGGGGAGATATGGAAAATGTTCAACTTGGTCTTGCAATGACTAACGAAATACAGGATGATTGTAGGCCAGAGACGGGTGATACGTATGGGATGTTGAAGTCATGCTACACCCAATTCCCATGCAGCTGGTTACTAACGGTCCAGTGTGGCATTGTACATGGTTAATGTTGATATGAAGTGGGTGAAGCTGCCATATTCTTTGAGCGGTTTTGGGTTTGCGAGAGGCAGCAAAGTACCTTATGCTGCCATGATGGTAAACCTCTTAAAAGCGTTACACTGCCTGCTCTAGATTATACGTGTTTTATGTTTGCTGGGGGCTGATACTCCAAAATTTGGCTGTAATTCTGGGGTTCTTTTGGGTGCGCTTCTTTCACTTATGGTTTGTTCTACATTTGGTGGATGAGCCAACTATAATGGGAGGCCACTTGTGGGTGTTGTATACGGGTTGGGATATCCCTGAAGTATTCCCTTTAATTCTATTTATTCATTGCTGATAAAAAAAAAAAAAAATTCATATCAGTGATGAACCTTGATGATGGTGATCAAGTACTTGTGGTGAGTTTCCAAAATGTAATCTTCTAATACAACTAGTTAGTGGTGAGTAAGTTCTTGTGACAATTGGTGTGGCGTATAAAGAACATGGCTACAAATAGGGTTTTGGTTAATTTGCTACGATGACATAATAGTGCCAAACAAGCATAAGACTAGACTAAAATTTAATGTTTCATGGAATAAACTACATGCTCTTGAGGGTTTTGATAACTGCATGCAGAAAACTTGGTTTAGAAATTTCCTGCTAGCTTTTCAACAAAAAAAATTCTTAATGATTTTTTATTCTTTCAATTTATAATTAGCTGAGTGAGGATCTCCCGGCTCATCCTATGCAACTCAAGTGTTTAATTCTATCAAGAATTATCTCTGAGTTGTTCACTTTTATTAACTTTATGAAGGTCAAAGTCCACAAGGTCTAACCATACACATTTTTGCGACATTATAATTTTGGAGATCCACGTCAAATTCTTCAAAACGCACTTTTAATTATTGAGTTTTTCAAGGCCACAAGTTGAAAAGTGTGCTGGAATTTTGGGTTACCTGTTCGGAATTGCTTCCATATGTTTTTCTCTGCCCGTTACCTTTTACACTTACAGAATATTCTTAGTGCTTCGTTCTCCCACCACACTTGGTATCACTCTTTCTTGCTCCCATGTCCAAGAAGATTATGTTCAAGAAATTAACACAACGAAACATATGAAGCCATTTTCGGGGAAATTTCACCAAAACAATATATGTACCAATCACATGTTGAAGTTTTTTAACCAAACAAACATTATTTTGGGACTCACAGAAATTGTAGGGTCACTAAAATTATTTTTCAAAATATAAGCTTTTAAAACGAACAATTTAAAATGGTTTTAGCAACTCAAATAACACCATCAACAAAATGACATGATTAAATACGTAAATCAGAATTCATGCACTTCACGAATATTTAAAATTTTGTATTGATTAAAATGAGAGGCGGAAACCAGATAGAAACGCGGTTTCTGAGTCAAAGTCTACGTTTTAAGTATCATAACTCTTCAAACACTTTTCTAAATGGTCAAATGTGGTCCTTCATAGCTATAAATTCAGTGTGTGATGTTTTAAATAAAAATATCTAACTTGGATTTGTTTGAATTTCAATTCAGTGAGAAACAGTTTAGCCATGATGTGGAGAGAGAGAGCAGTGTATATTAAAGTAAAGATTTATTGCAGGTAAAGATTTATTGCAGTATGGAGTATGTGGAGAGAGTGAGAAACAGTTTAGCCATGAATTTGAATTTGAATTTGAATTCAGAGAGAAACACTAAAGTAAAGATTTATTGCAGGTATTCTCACATATATCTCTATACTATGCGCTTACAAACTTTTGTTTGGATTACCATTCTTAATTGTTATTTTTATATATAAATGGAAAAAAAGACATGCGTCAATGTATGAAAATATTGAAAATTACCTTCAACAAAAATAGCTTGGCACCTATTAGATATTCATACAAGGAAATTAAGAACATGGTTGCAGGATTCAAAGAGAAGCTAGGTGAAGGAGGATTTGGCTGTGTCTTTAAGGCAAAGTTGCACAGTGGGCCTTCTGTGGCCATCAAAATGTTAGGAAAATCCAAAGCAAATGGACAAGATTTTATCAGTGAAGTTGCAACCATTGGAAGAATACATCATCAAAATGTGGTACAGTTAATTGGATTTTGTGTTAGTGGCTCAAAGCGTGCTCTTGTCTATGAATTCATGTCCAATGGGTCTCTTGATAAATTTCTTTTCTCAAAAGAGATAAATATACATTTAAGCTATGAAGAGATATATAATATATCAATCGGAGTGGCTCGTGGAATTGCTTATCTCCACCATGGTTGTGAGAGGCAAATTTTGCATTTTGACATCAAACCCCATAACATCTTACTAGATGAAAACTTCATTCCTAAGGTTTCTGACTTTGGATTGGCAAAGTTATATCCAATAGATAATAATATCGTTACTATAACTGCAGCAAGAGGAACCATTGGATATATGGCTCCAAAATTGTTTTACAAAAATATTGGAGGAATATCTCATAAGGCTGATGTTTATAGCTTCGGAATGTTGTTGATGGAGATGGCAAGTAAGAGGAAGAATCTAAATCGTGATGCAGACCACTCAAGTCAACTTTACTTTCCCCTTTGGATCTATGATCATATTAGAAAAGGGGAAGATGTAGATATCGAAGATTTGACTGAAGAGGAAAATAAAATAGCGAAGAAGATGATCATAGTTGCACTGTGGTGTATACAACTAAAACCAAATGATCGACCCTCAATGAATAGAATAGTGAAAATGCTTGAAGGGGATATTGAAGACTTGGAAATACCTCAAAATCCTATTCTATTTCCCGAAGATGAAATAGTGACAGAGGTTCAAACAATCAACTCTAACTAGATAGACATATTCAATGTTGAAACTATTTACTGATAAAGTATATACTATTCCACGATACATAAGAGTACTTATTTGCATCCATATTTTTATTCTAAACTCTTGGTTATCAATGATGTTTCACTTGTTTATATTATTTTGTAGTGAACTATACTAAACAAGGACATGTTGTTATATTCTAAAATAGTTACATGAATTGCATGCAAAATGGAAAAAAATTCTTCATTGGATGTATAATAAGAAGAAAAGCCAAAGACCTACATAGAATTTTGATCCCTATAGACTTTCTTGTCACAATATTTAGTTACTCAAAGCTTTCTGTTGGGTATGGGCATGGGTGACATAGTGTTGAAGACACCAGTTGGTTTCTGGACTTTGAAGGATGTAAGAGTGGTTCCAAGCTTGACGAAAAGTTTGATTTCTGTTAGACAGTTGGACGAACAGGGACATGAAGTGATGTTCGGAAATCAGCAATGGAAGGTCGTCAAGGGAAATATTGTCATGGCCCACGGAAGAAAGAAAGGTTCGTTGTATATGGTTAGATTGCCGTCTGAGGGAGTGATCGTCCCAGTTCAGAAGATAAACAAAGTTCGATTCACATAATCTCGTGGCAGAAGAGGGTTGTCTTTACAAGAGAGAAACCCAGAGCAACAGGTTAGATTTAGGATGAACGAGCATGAAAGGGTTCAGGTAGACCAATCAGTACTTTTGGCAGTGGGAGCACGGATCGTGCTTCAGCTGAGGTTCCTAGACGACAGTGGGTTAGAAGAACCAATATTCCAATTGTTGAAACATCTCTAGAAAATTTCTTATTGAGTATGGAGTATGTTTCTTCTCAGGCTATTCCAGGATCCGACAGTTCGTGTAAGTGAGAGCCGGTAGGAACAGAGGACGGGTCAGTGGCAGTTTCAGTTTCAGTCATGACTGACGTGTTGAAACTTAGGAGAGTTTTAACGAAGTCTTCAAAATAATTAAGAAGGTCGGTGGCAACTAGAGGTGGGACATTGAGTTCCGTCGATAGATTACAGAAGTACATGTACACAGTTGAAGCGTAGGTGAATATTGTTCCGTGGCTTAAAGTGGGAGATTGTTGGGTATGAAGCCAGGACCAATTGAGTTAGGCTAACTAGACACCATGTTTAATGAGTGAGTTTAATCATTGTGTCCCCTTTATAATTTCTATTTAAAGATATCACTGTACTTGTAATTGGTGTGCAACAGGACAAAAATAAAAACCTAATGGTTGCCCATGTACATGTAGGTTACAGTGGACGTCCGAATCACGTTAAATCCTATGTTGTTTATTTTTTGCAGTTAATTCGTGATTATGTGTATTGCTTTCGCGCGTTTTTCTCATCACTTTTATATACGCTTATTTTCATTTTCCTAGAAACTAGTGATTTCCATCTAGATATCCATGCAAAGTCCTTTATATCCTTTAGTGCCATAACAAAATCATCCTTTAGTGCCATAACAAAATCATCGTGTAGTAAATGGATTTTTCTCACAAGACTTCATGGATCTTCCATACTTCATCATTTCCAAAATACGATTGTTTTTTCATTTACAGATCCACAATACTGTTGCCGCAAAAAGGAAACCTCCATGCCATAGAAACAAGCATTGCATTTAATTAAGCAAAAGTAATGATTACCACCGATGTTGATTTAAAACAGAAGCCGGTGATAGTTTTCTCTTATTTAAGTGATGATTACAGATAGTTGACTTAATTTAAATTTAAAAAAAAAAAAATTCTTTTCGCGGATATTAAGTTTTAACTTAAATTTTTTATATTGTAACTTTTAATATATTTTGTTATTATTTTTTTAATTATACACTGTCACATTTCTAAATATTTCTAAAAATATATATAATAATTGCAAACATTATCATGCACACTCAAACAATTTATATTTTAAAAAATTATAGAAATATGTTTACAAAACTATTATTTATCACTTATAAATATTTTATTAATAGTTGATAATTTATATAATTTATATAATTAATATTGGTTAAGACAATTGATTAAATACAAAATAAATGCATTTAAAGCATCATGATTTATATTTTTCTAATATATAGTATTGTAAATATTTAGAATTCTGACCACTACAAAGAAGAATTAATTGTCACATATTAGCGTCGGTTGATTACAGAACACAGTCGGTCAAACTGATATTAAGTGGAGAAAAAATATTATGTGAATCAAAGTCACTTTATTGAGATATTAAAAAAAGAGAGAAATGTTGACACCTTATGTGAAGTGATACTTCATCACCGAATAAAATATAGAATCAAGTGATGAAAAAAAACTGATTAAGAAAGATGATTGTAATAGTCTAATAAGATATTATCATATTTAAAAATATTGTATGTATATACCTTAGAATACTTTTGAACAATTATCTTTGTTCTATTTTTTAATGTAATGAAGGAATGTTTATTATAACTTGTAGTATTTTATTTTTTTATTATGAAAATAGATTTATTTAAATGGTATTATAAATATGTTTAGTTGTTTAATTATAAAAACAAATTTATTAAATAACGAGATTATAAAAATTTGGTGATTGAATTTCATTTATTTAGTATTCAATTTAGGTAACTTAAAACTACGTATTTTTTTTCATATTTTGGGTTACCTGTTCGGAATTGCTTCCATATGTTTTTCTCTGCCCGTTACCTTTTACACTAACAGAAAATTCTTACTGCTTCGTTCTGCCACCACACTTGGTATCACTCTTTCTTGCTCCCATGTCCGAGAAGATTATGTTCCAGAAATTAACACAACGAAACATATGAAGCCATTTTCGGGGAAATTTCACCCAAACAATATATGTACCAATCACATGTTGAAGTTTCTTAACCAAACAAACATTATTTTTTGGGACTCACAGAAATTGTAGGGTCATTAAAATTATTTTTCAAAATATAAGCTTTTAAAACGAACAATTTAGGATGGTTTTAGAAACTCAAAGAACACCATCAACAAAATGACATGATTAAATACGTAAATCAGAATTCATGCACTTCACGACTATTTAAAATTTTGTAGTGATTAAAATGAGTTGCGGAAACCAGATAGAAACGCGGTTTCTGAGTCAAAGTCTATGTTTTAAGTATCATAACTCTTCAAACACTTTTCTACCAAGGACCACCAAGAACACGTTTGTCCCCCTTCTTCCTGTGGAAAAATCACCAACATCAGTTCTCCATTTCGATTAAAAGGCGACCCAGAAAAGTGTGGTGAGGAAAGGTATGAACTTGGTTGTGAGAATAACGTCACGGTGTTGTATCTTTACTCTGCACAATATCATGTGACGTCAATCAACTACAACAACTACACAGTGAGAGTTGTTGATCCTGCTCTGCAGCACCATAATCTCTCCTCCCTTCCTCTCCGTTTCCTCTCTCGCTCCAATTTCTCTGACACTTACATTCACACTTCCTTTTATAATGGGGAATCTCTGAGTTTCTCGCATATAGTGTTTGTGAATTGTAACGATTTGGTGAGAGAGAAAGAGAAGTATGTGGAGAGTGGAGAGTGGGTGAAGTGGGAGGGGAAGGGGTATGCATATGCAATTGGTGGAGACCTAAAAGCTGAGGACTTAGAAGTTGGGTGTGAGGTAAAGCTTGTTGCTCCCACTTCTCTCTCCACTTTCGATTACCATTCCTACTCTTCCATGCACACAGCACTCGCCTATGGATTTGAGATTTCATGGATGCAACTCGCCTGTCAGAAACATTGTCCAGATGATACCTATTGCTATTTGGACTCTTCTAACCAGAAGCTTCAGTGCTTCAAAGGTGAGTGATCCTAAACCAAATATTAAGATATGATTACATTTCTTATTTTAAATGAGAAAGTTATATATATTGAGTAGTTTTATCAATATAACTGCCATTTTTAGTTTATGCAAATTGATAATAAATAAATAATTTTGTTTATTTAGGGGAATAAAATTTTAGCTTGAATAACTTCATGTGGAATAACTGTTGAGATTACCAGTATTCTAAAGTTGATATTTTTTCCTTCATTTCAGGGTCTTCATCTGATGAATTAGTGGAATACAATATACCAAGTAAGATTTTATCATCTTAATTTCTTTTTCTTTTACAGCAAAAAATAAAATGAATTAAAATGAAGTATTTCAAAAATATTCCAACTTTTATAGAACTCTTGTACAAAATACAATAAGTTATATGCCTTACAAACCAAAGTTACACCAAAAACATATTATAATTACATTGTATTATCTCTATCTTGATAAGTATAAGTATATCTATACATTCCTACTGCCTATTACCTAGCTATTTATAGGTAGAGCAGCATCAAAAGCATCAAAAGCAGCATCAAGGAATTTTTTCCTCCACTTTGAAAAATTTGTGTGTCAACCACCGAACCAAAAAAACATCCTTGTTGTGCTTAAGCCTTTCTAGTAGTTCTTCACCTGCAACACCTTATTCCTCGTAGTCTTATATACTCCCATGACAGAAAACTTCCACTCTGCATGTTAAACCTACCACCAAAAAGGAAAAATTGTCCAAGGCTTACTGCAGAAAAAAGAACAAACCCAATTTTATTGCTGCAGTGACTGTTCTGCATTGGCACTATCTTCCATCTTCTTCCTTCCTCCATTACTTCCTCCCTCCAACCTAGTTTCTACGTGAGAAACCACAGCTGCCACAATCATCTTCCATTTGCCTACAACACAGAAAGTAATCTTGTGCCTTGCAAGACTAAAAGTATCAGTCCTTTTTAAACAAAAGCAAAAAAACTCTGCATAATCTGCAACAACAAACCTAGCTAACCACGACACTAGTTCATATGCTTGTTTGCTCAGCTGCTCCTCCCTACTTACCCTTTTATGGATTCTGTTACCGAGCGAGCAGTTACCACACCAAACTCTGTTTGGTCACAAACTGCATATATAAATACTCTCTTCGTCTACATCTAACCACAAACCACGCCTTGATAACCTGTACCTGCATACACACACAAGTGCATCCTTCCCCAACCTTCCAATTAACACCCCCCTTTTTCAACCTACTTTGTTCTATTCACACTTCTAACTTTTCCTTTACCTTTTACCTGCAACCTTTAATACATTGGTTAGGATTCAAAAGCCATTTCGAAAAGGTGTAATTAAAAGACTTCATCCTATATTTCAACCATGGCTATGGTTTCAGTTGTGTCATACGAAAAATTTCTCCCATGTCAAATTTACCTTGCTTGAAGATAAGTTTATTCCTATGGTCCAAAATACTCCATACTATAGCCGTTCAAAGACCTTTCCACACAAGATTTTGCTTTAGACTTACATGTACCAAATGGAAACTCTCAAAGTGACATTTCAACTCCTTATGTTGAACGAACAAAAGTCCAATCCATCTGAAACAGTAGTTCCATACCTGATATGCAATCTTACATTTCAAAAGTAAGTGTTGAGTCGATTCTGCCCAATCTTGGCACAAAACACAAATAAGTGTACTTACCACTACACGTCTCCTATTTAAATTCACTCTTGTTGGCAATCTATCCAATAAAGCCCTCCACGTTGTAGTTAGCGTGCATGGGAGCGTTTTAGAAATCCATAGATATTTAAATGTCGCATTGCTACTACCTTTGTTTCCTTTACCTCGCTATTCAGTTTTTTACAAGATAATGTCCTTAACAATTCTTCTTGTTATGCAATAGTTTCCATTCAAACCTATTACATCTCTAGCTTAGTCTCCAACTTAGTCTCCATTGTCAATCTGATTCTTCCCACACGCTTACCTCTCCCACATCTAAGCCATGATCCAAAGATATTGATTACAACCCGGGGTATACAAATTTAAGATTATTATTATGAACCCAATTATCGTCGCAAAATCTAACTTTGTCCCCTACTCCAAATTTCCATCCTATTGCTTTTTGGAACCATCCCACAATAACTCCTTCACCACATACTTTAAATAGATCTTTCCACCACCACGACTAGCATTTTGTTTGAAATTTGATACCCCATAAGGATAGTGGTATGTCTCTACACCTCACCTATACCATCTTGTTTCCTGACATTGTTTGAGATGACTAAGGAGACTCAAATGTGCTTGAAAATCATTCATTTGATTATCCCCTAAATATCTTATTACGATGAATCTAGCTCAGTGAAGATAAAGTTTTCATTTAGTATATCCATCTTACTCGCATAATGTATTTACCTTCAGAATTTTTGTTCATCTACATCTTCTCCTCCTCTTACACTTGGAGCTATATTTTCCATTGTATCTTTTTACCTTCCTTCTTAGTGTAAGATTTTACCGCTTGTACATAAGTAAAGTATTGCTCCTTCTTCACCCACTTTGTTGTTCTCTCGATTTTTTGCTCCATGTTCATCCCTTAATGTTTTTTTCTAGTTGTTTGTGTGATTTTCAAAACTCTTGTATTTTGGTCTGTGACTTTTCATATTTCCTATCGAGACTTCACCTAGTCGTTTTTCCAATTCTACTTCATTCACAACCTCTTTAAATCTTACAAAGTCAAATATTTGTCCTCTACCATTTAGTTTTCTAGCTATGAACACTTCACTAACTCTTTTCCAACTTTGGATGATTTTCCACATATCATACTTGCTAAAGTTTACTGAAAAATGTGTGGAGAAATATGAGATGTCTCATTTTCCTTTTGTTCCCTACCTCTAAGCGTCATTTATCTCTATCATTTGTACATGAGAAAAACTTAACATATCTAAGGTCAATGTACTAGATATAAAAGTAAAATTTTTTTACTAGCACAAATACGAAGGAGTATCGATGATGAGAGCAACACAATGGAAAAAAAGAAAACATTAGAAGCACATTGCAAAATGGAACGATTTGCATTGGCACGATTTGAGTATATTAATAGACATATATGATGATAACTATATGTTGTAACCATTGTTATTTAATATTTTCGACGGATGATTCTCATTACTAAAAAATTATTAAATAAAAATTAATTTTGGAGACAAAAAATAATTAGTTATTATATTAATTAAATTAAATATTATTTTAGAAGACTAAAAAAATTATTGATAAATAGTTGTTGTTATTGATAAATAGTTTCTAAATTGGTATCTAATAAGGTTTAAGCTACCAATTATTTAGATTCTAAAGTTGCTAACTAAAATCTTGGTAACTAATTAGATGCTCATTTAGAAACTATTTATCAATAGTAGAAACTACTTTAGATACAATAATTTTTTCAGTCTCTAAAATAGTATTTAATATAATAACTAATTATTTTTTGTCTCTAAAATTAGTTTCTATTTAATGATTTTCTTATAGTTTATATTTTAACCATTGTTTTGAAGATGACAATAAAATAAATTTTAACCAAATTGTTGGAGATTCCACATCAACTAGAAATAAGATCAAATTATAGTATATAAGTGGAGCAAACCTGACTTCATTGATTTAGTTTTGTGAGATTGAATTAGAGTTAAACTCAGTATCCTAATATGGTATCAAAACTCATTTCCGTGTTACCCGTTATTGGACTACCTTCAATTTCCTTATTGTTGTCTTTTATGCGAACACACAATGGTGTGAGTATGAAGGAGGCGTGTTGAAGATATCATATCATTAACTAAATTATAGTATATAAATAAGACAATTCTCATATTAATAAATCAATTTAAGTTAAATTTAAAAAATCATTGTCTTAATACAAACTCATTGTTTTAGATATTTGATTACAGTTTTTATACAACCATTCATCGTTATAAAGTTACGCTTATTTATAAAAAAGTCTCAATAATAGTAAATGACTTGATTTAGCATAATAGTTATAAGAATTAGTTTTGATACTTTATGACGTCCTTATTTAGTAGCATACTTGGTTGTACATAATTTTTTTATACCTGTAAATGTATGTAGTTTTAAATTAATTAATTATATAATAAAACATCATTACATGGGTCCGATTGTTAATATTAATTTATTAACGAAAATACGCCTACGTAAAATGTAATCAATTTAGATTAATTATATTTAGGTGTATTAACTTTAACAAATGATTTCGTAACATGTGTAGCATAATATAGCCAATTTAAATTATAAAACAATTAAAAGTAGTCCCTGTAAAGTTTGCATAGTTGTTGATTTTAATCCACATGAAACAAAATTATTAATAAATTTAGTTTTTAATTTTGACAACCATTAGTCAATTTGTTCTTGCAGTCACATAAAAGAAAATTTTCTTATAGATATCATCTTCCAGACCAAATCTAATGATATTTATTTCAGAAACTAATTTTTTTCTTTAACCAAATAGTGTATAGCTTATTGCATATGACTCTTTACAGTGATGTTTATTCACTCAAGTAAAATTTTGTTGTAAATATTATCACAATTTCCTCATTAAACAATGAATATAGGGATAAAACAGAGTACAGTGTGACTTATACTACTTTCAACCTTTATCAAAACTTCAAATGCAAAGTCTTTTTGTCTGGTTATTGAGATAAACGGGATTTTGAAATTGATATTTTATCATCTTAATTTACCTATCTTTGATATTATTATTTTTTATCAGCAAGAAACAACTAAATTAAATGAGCTCACTTAAGGGGTGGTCTAACCCTCATACAGAGTAAGAATGAACAAAAGTATATTTCCACCTACACATTTAAAATCATAAATAATCTCCTATTGCCTTCCCCTGCACTACCAGCTAAAGAAAACGCATTAAATCGAATACATACATACCAAGGGTTCTAGACACCAGTCAGAGAACGAAAAATTCACTGACAGTATCTTTGAAACAATCCAGGACCAAACCTTAAGCTGTGCTAGGGAAAAAACTTCAGAATGATCAACCACACCACCTTTAAATAAACAATTATTCCTGTGTCTCCAAATTTCACTAACCAATGCAATCCAAACATTACCCATAATAAGATTAACAAAAGTAGATGCACCTATGATTTTGAAATGTTCAAAATGTGACCCAGGAATGTTATGATCAACCAAACTCACTCCTAACCAGTCATAACAAAGATTCCAAATTTGTCAAGCAACTCTACGTCCTAAGAATTAGGTCTTAGGACACATTAATGTTCCACACAATTTACTTATAGATAGCAACGTCAAAAATGAAATCTATTGATAATTGTTTATGCTAGACATTAAATTTATTTATTTATTTTAATTTTACTAAGTAAATGGATGTGTAAAGTTTGCATTTTTTAACGAAAATTTACATTAATAAATACTTTCTTGCATTTTACAGTATCAGTATAATCACTCAAGTAAATTTCTTTTTGCAGAAATTGTCATTTTTATTATCTTTATGATATGAACTTACAAAGTTTTGTTTGGATTGCCATTCTTAATTGTAATTTGTATATGTAAATGGAGAAAAAGACACATGTCAATGTATGAAAATATTGAAAATTACCTTGAACAAAATAGTTTGGCACCTATTAGATATTCATACAAGGAAATCAAGAAGATGGCTGCAGGTTTCAAAGTGAAGTTAGGTGAAGGAGGATTTGGCTCTGTCTTTAAGGCAAAGTTACTTAGTGGACCTTCTGTGGCCATCAAAATGTTAGGCAAATCCAAAGCAAATGGACAAGATTTTATCAGTGAAGTTGCAACCATTGGAAGAATACATAATCAAAATGTGGTCCGGTTAATTGGATTTTGTGTTAGTGGCTCAAAGCGTGCTCTTGTGTATGAATTCATGCCCAATGGATCTCTTGATAAATTTATTTTCTCAAAAGATGGAAGTGTACATTTAAGCTATGAAAAGATATATAATATATCAATAGGAGTGGCTCGTGGGATTACTTATCTCCAACATGGGTGTGAGATGCAAATTTTGCATTTTGACATCAAACCTCATAACATCTTACTAGATGAAAATTTCATCCCTAAGGTTTCTGACTTTGGATTGGCAAAGTTATATCCGATAGAAAATAGCATCGTCACAATGACTGCAGCAAGAGGAACCATTGGATATATGGCTCCAGAATTGTTTTATAATAATATTGGAGGAATATCCTATAAGGCTGATGTTTATAGCTTCGGAATG
>Ga0123342_1005218_pt1 | contig 19087 bp, 19 predicted proteins | sample Turbeawhitnodule_FD_89960 | JGI IMG/M metagenome (GOLD analysis project Ga0123342, IMG submission 89960) | Root nodule microbial communities of legume samples collected from Mexico - Turtle bean Mexico white nodule | ecosystem: Host-associated > Plants > Roots > Nodule | place: Mexico: Nepantla... | reverse complement strand
GTTGGTGTGTTGGCCAAGAGAAGTGTGTGTCTTGAGGGGATCAAGGTCACTTTCTTGGTTGTGTTGTAAGTGATATAGGTTTGATTGCTTAGTGGAATTCCTCAGTGGTTTCTAAGAAGACTGGATGTAGCTCTGGGTTTAGAGTGAACCAGGATAAACATCTGTGTGCATTTTCTCTTCCTTAACTCTTTAAATTCAGTTTTGATATTTGTTTACTGGTATAAACAACCGATTGTTTCTGCGAAACAACCGATTGTTTTTCTGGTGGTGTTGTTTTTGCTTATTGTTTTGGCAAACTGGATTCCTTATCAATTGTTTCTTGAGATAATTTCATTTTCGGCTTAAAAGTTTTTGAAAACCCTCTTTAAACAATTCACCCCCCTCTAGTTTAAAGCCATCCATTCTAACAGTTCATATGTATATTAATTGATTAACACATCCAAAGAAAAATTAACGATTTTAAACATTTAAGTAACACATTCAAATATCAATTAACAATTGTAAACATACAAGAACATGTTCACCTTGATATTTTGTAGGAGTTATCTTGATCTTTACATTCTTTGCTCCACTCCTGAACAAAAAAAACAAGCAAATCAATGCCTAGACTAGGTCCAAAATATAAATTTGGATCCTCTTATGTTAGTGACATATCTTCTTCTTTTGGGAATCCAAGCAAATATTCTCTTACGGACTCCAACTTTTTTGAAAAAACATTTATTCATTGTATGTCTCTTTCTCATGCAATAGAAGCAAGTTACATAAGATGTGTATGATGTTTTTTTGAAATTCTTAAACTTTTTGTTTTTTGTTGGGACAAATGAAAAACTAGTTTTATCTTCCCGAAATCTTACAATTTCACATTCAAGAAACTTTACTTTTTCTCTAAATTTCGCAAGATTCACATTGGGAAAACTTGTCTTTGAAATAAGCCTCACAATTACAAAATGAATAGTAAATCATTTCCAAACCTTTCAAATTCATTTTCAAGTTTGAGTTTTCCTCTTATAGTTGTTTTACTTGTGTACCTGTATGGACAAATAAGGGGCTAGATAGTACTTGAAACTAGTTCTACAATTGCTGATGTTTCAGTCGCTCCATTGTTCCTCACTTTAAGTCTCCTCCTTTAATTGCTGGTGCTTGGTCGGGGTTGACCTGAAAAAGGTAATTCGATGCTCAAGTAAGTACTCTGAATGAAGAGTGTGTATTGTAAAGCTGATAAAAGCGTACATTACTCCTTTGTGGAGAGTTTATTTATAGTGCTTAGTCATGAACCCTTTGTTGTGATGGGATGAATCTATCAAATACTAGTATTAACTGATTTATAACATGATCCTTAATTTATAGGGATGCATATTGGTGTATTGGTATATTGGAATATTGATATATTTGATGAATATCTTTAATAAATCAATATCTTCCACTAAATTCAATGTTAGTTGATTTCTCGAGGATGTCAGAAGGATTCGATGGGACATTATTATGATTCATAAGGAGTTTCCATAATGGTCATTACTGTCATTTATTGAGCACATTTAATGTATATTAATTCGGTTGGTCGATCACCAAGATCGAGTAACATGGCTTGTCCGGTAGTGACCAGTACACTTGCTCCTTAAGCTTGAGGAGTGTTTACCTTAGAAGAGCTGAGATGTGACTGTTGGGTGTCCCGAGGCAGAGACATTAAATGTTTGTCATGGTGTCGTTCAAGCTTCATATTCCGGCTTCATACTTTGACACCTTTGAGATAAGTTATTTCTGCAAAATTAAGTGTTAGTCTTTAAAAACAAGTTTGAACAAACAAATGATATGCTCATATCAGTCTTATTGTGTAGTCGTTCAGATAGCCACTTTAAAGGTAATTTTTGAGTGGTGTATGCTTTTACGCATATAATCAGTAAGTGTCGCTAGTTGTTAAGCCTTAGTCGAGTAGTTGGTCGATAAGGGTCGCTAGTTGTTAAGCCTTAGTCGAGTAGTTGGTCGATAAGGGTCGCTAGTTGTTAAGTGACTGCCTTAACCGTATAGTTGACGGTAGGTAAGGGTTGCTAGTTGTTAAGCAGCTCCTTTAATCAAGTGATCCTACATTTGAAACAATAACATGTAGTAGGTACAAAATAAAAACACATGCTTTTAAAGTGTCTTTTTAAAACCTTTTCGACCGAAAACGCTCCTTAGGGATAAAACAACTGAGTGAGGAAAGAGTACACTATGTATTTATCATTTCAACTGTAATAAAACTTGAGATGAGTGATATTTCATATGTCACCAATATTCTAACAAGTGGGTAAGAACATAAACTATATGTATAGAATACTACTTATCTTATTTTTTTGGAGTCATATTCTATTTAAAGAGTTTTGCCTCCTTCCATTTGTTTTCTTTTACGAGAATAATATCCCAACAAATTTAAATGATATGGCTTGTTTGGTACTCACGTACAACTTTTATAAGTAATTATTACTGTAAATAAAAGATAATTAATCATATCGAATATAAAATTAATTATTTTTCATAATAATGTTGTCTTAATTATTTCAGTTTTGCAAATAAATAAATGAAAAGAAAAGCAGGAAACATTTTTTTTGTTTACATCCTTAAACTTGTCAACTTCATTTTACGTACATCTCAAAAAAACTTTATACTGTTTTGTTTTTCCTCTCCTACCTTCAACGTCCGAAAACACATAATAATAAAGAGTAAAATATTGTATTTGCTTTCTATAAAATATTATATCCCCAATGTTTTTATTTTAGAAAATGAACTTTTAATTTTTATTCTATTAACAAAACCTCTAATATAAATAAATATTATTATTATAAATATAATGCAGAACACCCTCCTCTTTCATTCTTCACTTCCAAACTCAACTCTCTCCATTCGATTCTTCTGATTCGCATTTCACAGCAGTTGCGTTCGTTTCGTTTTGTTTTCTCTATCGTTTTTGTTAATTCTTTGCGTTTTGTAACTCTTCAATCATGGCCAAAGGCGTAATCTCAGACGAAGAAGGTGAACCCTAGAAACTCCCTAATTCCTCTATGCATTTTCATTTTCCCTTCGAAGTTTCTCACATTTTCGGTTCCTTTGGTTGTTCAATGCGCGCAGACGACGTCGAGCTCGACGAGGAAGAGAGGGAACCCATTGATGGGGAAGAATTGGAAGAGGGTCGCGATGTGGATAACGAAGATGAAGACGAAGAAGAGGGTATAGACTTTGATTTGGTCGATATCTCTGAACTATGCGTTGTGTGAATGCTATTTTTTTGTTTTGCTTTTTTTTTCAGTTTTTTATTTGCGGGCAATTTTTTTCAGTGGTGGTGGCGCTTTTGGGTTTGTTAGAAAATTCGAGTTTCAAATTAGGGTTTGCTTTTGTTGTGCTGTTCTGTGGAAGTGAGAGCTGTTACGTGTGGTAAATTCAGAAAGATACTTTTGTTTAGGTACTCAGGTTGATATTGTATGTCTGGAGACAGCTTTAAAGTTTCGACCTTGGTGATCTTTTCATGATACTTTTCTGTGAGGATTAGATTGGTTATCAGGCTGGAACATAAAACTTGAGATGTATATATTCTCGTGCATGTTAAAAAATCGGTTTGGGAATACGTGGGAAACGAGGGAGTGAATTTTGATAGCTTTTTTTCGTATTCCGATGTTTGAGAGAGCATGGAATTCTGTTTAGCCTAGTGAATCATTAATCTTTATCTTCTACTTCTGTTGGATCATTTACCCGTGGCCTTCCCTCACATTCTTCGAAGTTTTGTCTTGGCTTGGGACAATGTTTGAATGGGCAAAGGTGTGGCAGAGAGAGTTTTGAGTGTTGTTTAGTGGTTCCCATAGTGATGCTCATTTTAGAGTTTTGTTTGCTTGGTTGTTCAAATGGTTTTAGAATTTTATGGTTTAGTCCCTTTTGTGGTGTCATTTAATTGTCAGTTGAGAGTTTAGATTTGTTCTTGTTTTGTTTTTGATGTTCTTCATTTTGTTTTTTGCTTGTTATATGAATTTTATCTATCCGATGGTGTCTTATTTTCTGGAGCAAATTATGCGCATAGGATTATCCTTTGACGGGCTTTATGCAATGTCATGTTATTTTTCTGATATGATTTCTTTACCTCCTCACTTCAGAAGGGGAAGATGCATATGAAAATGATGGATTTATTGTGGATGACATTGAGGACGAAGAGGAGCAAGATGAAGAAGAGAGAGCAGACAGTGACGATGAGCGACAAAAGAAGAAAAAGAGGAAGAAAAAGTCCGTTTTCCATCCTCATGTTTTTTTACCTCTGCTTGTGATTGAAGTTGATGAATTTGTATGTTTACAGAAGAAAACAGAATGTCTGATAATAGATAAATATATTTTATTAAATCGGATATATTTGATAATCACTCTTGCATCGGAAACTGATAGGTTTTCCTCTTACAAAACTTTTTACATGTTTTTAGAACGATGTAAATCTTCCTTTTTTAGAAGTTCCATGCACATGGGCTGGTTTCTGTCTTTTTCCCCCTTCTACAGCTTAGTTCTTTCTGTACCCCTTTTGGTGGGAGATAGGCATAGGATTGAAAAAAATTGATTGCCTGCTTTTGTCTGTATTTCTTGTTTAAAATTTAAAACATCAATGATGCTGGTACTTTTATTTCATGATAGGTATTTAACGAATTAATGTCACTATTTTAGGGAAGAGTATGTCCTTGATGAAGATGATTATGAGTTGCTGGAGGACAATAATATAAATATTCATCGGCGGAAGGTTTTGAATTTTTTGTACATATATATTTAATTTTTTTTTATTAATGTTCGAATTTACTGGATGATTACTATATTTTATGTACAAATTTTCTAAACAATATTTTTTTTTATAATTCCTAAGGAGAGCAAAAAGTTCAAGCGGCTGAAAAAAGGCCGGAGGGACACTGAGGAGGAGCCCTCTGGGCTGTCTGATGAGGAGGAGTTTGTTGGAAGTGGTAAAGTTGGGCGAACTGCTGAGGAGAAGCTTAAACGCAGTTTATTTGGGGATGATGAAGGTATGCTCTGGTTATGGTTGTTTATGCTTTTGGTTTTTCACTGACAGTACTTTATTGTTGTTGAAGATTACTTTTCACGGACATTTTAACTTTGAAGATCAATTTTGATAGAAAGAGTTTACTTTGAATGTGTAAAATGTTTTTTGAAACTAAATTACCAAAATAGTATTGAAGTTATTTGAAAATTTCCTCAGATGTTAATGACGACAAAATAGTAAATTGTAAATTCTAAGTAAAAGATGTGAAATGTATATGTCCTGATGCATTCTGGTTTCTCAATTTATGTTTTTGGCGTTGTAGCTGGTATAATAAACTCTTAACACCTATTGTGGAATTACGTTGTGTATGCCAAAGGTAATTCCTACTCCAGTAACCAAGCACTTGCTTACTATGCATTCCATGAATTACAGGAGCTCCACTTGAAGACATTGCTGAAGAGGAGGAACAAGGAGAAGAAGAAGAGGATGCTGACATTGGAGAAGATGATGAAATGGCCGACTTCATTGTGGATGAAGAAGAAGTTGATGAGAATGGAGCTCCTATGAGGTATTTTAATTTTTTTTATAGTTTTTTTAAATTAAGAATCAATTATCTGATCTAAGGATCTGTTATGGCATTCTATACAGGCAGAGGAAACTGAAGAAGAAGAAAACCAGGCAGGCTCCTGGAGTCTCTTCCTCAGCTCTACAAGAAGCTCAAGAATTATTTGGTGATCCAGATGAGTTGATTCTGAATCGCCAGAAAAATCTTGAAATGAGTGAATACAGAGAGACTAGACTTGAAGATGAATTTGAGCCTATTGTTCTGTCTGAGAAATATATGACAGAGCAGGATGATCAAATTAGGGAGCTTGATATTCCGGAGAGAATGCAGGTCATCTGAGATCTCTATGGACATAGATAAAAATTTCCTGATTATTGAAAAGTACTTTTTGTATGATGAACTGTTTCTTATTTTATTTTTTATTTTTTAGATATCAGATGAAAGTACTGGTGCCCCGCCATTGGATGGAAGTAGTATAGATGAAGAGAGTCAATGGATAGTTAATCAACTTGGAAATGGAGCAGTCCCTTGGATTTCCAAGAAGATCTCAAACTCCCAAAATAATGAAAAGGACGGCCTACCGATCAACAAGGATGATATTATCAGATTTTTGGAACTGCATCATGTGCAAAAGTTAGATGTCAGTAATATACGATCCATAGTTTTTTGCATGTATTGTTAGTTTAATGATATCTTCATTTTCGTAAGGTGAAATTTTCTGTCTTTAGATCCCTTTTATCGCAATGTATCGGAAGGAGGAATGCTTAAGCCTATTAAAAGACCTGGAGCAACCTGAAGCTGGTGACGAGAATGACAAGACACCTACTCTGAAATGGCACAAGGTCTGTGAACTTTGATTTTGGTAGTCTTTTGTTACTATTATGCAGTATGGTAATTTTGTTAAAATTCTGCTAATGGATTCATTGTGCACTGTGTAGGTTCTTTGGGCTCTACAGGACTTGGACAAGAAGTGGTTGCTGCTTCAGAAGCGGAAGAGTGCCCTTGAGTCATACTATAGTAAACGTTTTGAAGAAGAGTCCCGTCGCGTGTATGATGAAACGAGACTAAACTTAAATCGTCAATTGTTTGAATCAGTCATGAGATCACTGAAGGAAGCAGAGTCTGAGAGGGAGGTTGATGATGTTGACTCCAAGTTCAACTTGCATTTCCCACCAGGTGAAGCTGGTGTTGATGAAGGGCAATACAAGAGGCCGAAAAGGAAGTCAATGTATAGCACTTTCAGTAAGGCAGGTCTATGGGAGGTTGCGAGCAGGTTCGGGTGTAGTCCTGAGCAACTTGGATTATGTCTAACTGTAGTTAACCTGGTAAGTATGCTTTGATTTGGAACTGCTGTTTTTTTGACCTTATACTAAATATTTTGTTCTCCATGCCCTGTAGCAAGAGTTGGAAGATCCAAAGGAAACACCTGAGGAGATGGCTTCTAACTTCACATGTGCTATGTATGATACTCCTGAAGAAGTACTTAAATGTGCCAGGCACATGGTATGGATCTGCAACTTTATTCTTAATTATTATAAGGGAGCCACTGTTTGATCTTTTTGGTTATTTTGTTCTAGGCAGCTGTTGAGATAAGTTGTGAGCCAAGCATTAGGAAACATGTTCGTAGCCACTTTCTTGACCATGCAGTTGTGTCAACTTGTCCTACTGCTGATGGAAATACAGCAATAGATTCTTTCCATCAGTTTGCTGGGGTGAAGTGGCTGCGGGAGAAGCCATTGTCTAAGTTTGAAGATGTGCAATGGCTCCTCATTCAGAAGGCCGAAGAGGAGAAACTCATTCAAGTTACTATTAAGTTGCCTGAGGAGTATCTTAATAAGTTGATAGACCAATTCAACGAGTATTATATTAGTGACAGTGTTAGCAGATCTGCTCAACTGTGGAACGAACAGAGGAAGTTGATACTGCATGATGCCATTTTTCGATTCCTTTTACCATCAATGGAAAAAGAGGCAAGAGGTGTATTGGCAAGTAAAGCAAAGAATTGGTTACTCATGGAGTATGGGAAGGCATTATGGAATAAGGTTTCTGTGGGACCTTATCAACAGAAGGAAAATGATCTGGGATCAGATGATGAGGCTGCTCCAAGGGTAATGGCATGCTGTTGGGGCCCTGGAAAGCCACTAACAACTTTTGTCATGTTAGATTCATCAGGAGAAGTGTTAGATGTGCTTTACACCGGGTCCCTTACTTTTAGGTCACAAAATGTTAATGACCAACAACGGAAAAAGAATGACCAGGAACGAGTGTTGAAGTTTATGACGGATCACCAACCACATGTTGTTGTTTTAGGAGCAGTTAACTTGTCTTGCACCCGTTTGAAGGAAGATATATATGAGGTTAGCATCTTGGTTTCTGTGTCTGTGTGTGTTGATGAAATGGTTTGTGTAATTGATACCAATCCCTGCGTTGTTTGAATTCCTGTACCATTTAATTGTAATCGGCTAACCATACATGCAAATGGGAATGATCCAGTTCTCAATCCTATTTTAATTGCCATACTGCCCCCTCTGACAAATTACGCACTTTGTGATTTCAATTGTTTATAATATATATTTTTTTCTTAAATACACAGTTTGATTATTCTCCTGCTCATCCTGTGGCCCTATAAAACATGTACCTTGTGGAATGAACTTTTTTGTTAGTAAAAGTTAATTATTAAACACATTGCTCAATTAAATTGGATACCTGCACCTCCTGGGTAAGTTGATTATACATGATAGTTATATTTAAGCTGTAATAAATAGCCCGAGTAACCGTGTCATTAGTTCATATTGTTCTAAGTTATTTGATATGATTGGTCCTATAGGTTGTTTGATTCATGTATTCTTCTCCACGTATTGGGAAAGGCTCGTGTTATATGGTGGGTGTTACCATTGGTTTGCTCTACTTTTATCAGGTTATTTTTAAGATGGTTGAGGAAAACCCTAGAGATGTGGGGCATGAAATGGATGGGCTCAGCATTGTCTATGGAGATGAATCTCTTCCCCGTCTTTATGAAAATTCTAGAATTTCCTCAGAACAACTTCCTTCACAGCAAGGTACATATTGATTTGATTGTTTGCTTTGTTCTTTATTTAAGGAATCCCATATTTCATACTATTTTTCTAGCATTGATAGGCATAAGATTATGTTTTTCTTACTTAAATAGGAATAGTGAGGCGGGCTGTTGCTCTTGGCCGTTATCTCCAGAACCCATTGGCAATGGTTGCAACCTTATGCGGACCTAGAAAGGAAATCATGTCATGGAAATTGAGCCCTTTAGAGAGTTTTCTCAACCAAGATGATAAATTTGCAATTGTTGAGCAGGTTATGGTAGATGTGACCAATCAGGTTGGCTTAGACATTAATTTAGCAATAAGTCATGAGTGGTTATTTGCTCCATTACAATTTATTTCTGGGCTTGGTCCAAGGAAGGCCGCATCCTTACAGAGATCTTTGGTAAGAGCTGGTGCCATTTTTACACGGAAGGACTTTCTCACAGAACATAAACTTGGTAAAAAGGTGTTTGTCAATGCGGTTGGTTTCTTGCGTGTCCGGCGAAGTGGGTTGGCTGCTAGCAGCAGCCAATTTATTGATTTGCTGGATGATACAAGAATTCATCCTGAATCTTATATTCTTGCACAAGAGTTGGCCAAAGATGTGTATGAAGAAGATGGAACAGGTGATGCAAATGATGATGATGATGCACTGGAGATGGCCATAGAGCATGTGAGAGACCGACCTAGTTATTTGAAAAACCTTGATGTTGAGGAATATGCTTCTGGGAAAAAACGTCAGAACAAAATACAAACTTTCTATGACATAAAAAGAGAATTAATTCAAGGTTTTCAGGACTGGCGAAATCAATATGAAGAACCAAGTCAGGATGAGGAATTCTATATGATTTCAGGTGAGACTGAAGAGACCCTTGCTGAAGGTAAAATTGTCCAAGTCACAGTTCGAAGAGTACAGGCTCAGAAAGCAATATGTGGGCTCGAATCTGGAATGACTGGAATCCTCATGAAGGAAGACTACACAGATGACTGGAGAGATGTAATTGAATTATCTGATAGGGTACATGAAGGTGACATGCTCACTTGTAAAATCAAGTCAATTCAAAAGAATAGATATCAAGTCTTCCTTGTTTGTAAGGACAGTGAAATGAGAAGTAATCGATTACAGAATAATCGTGATATTGACCCCTATTACCATGAAGACCGGAGTTGCTTTCAGAGCGATCAAGACAAAGCTCGGAAAGAAAAGGAACTTGCAAAGAAGCATTTTAAGCCAAGGATGATTGTTCATCCACGCTTCCAGAACATAACTGCAGATGAAGCAATGGAGGTTTGTTACTGAGTATTTCTGTTAAATTTTGTATTTTATTGACCTTATTTTTTAGAATCATATTAGGATCTTTCAGAGTTGTGAAATTGTTTTTGTTGTGTATGCACATCCTGTCATGTCTTGGAAGGTGGAAGTTAGATGTCAGTCCTTGGTGGCAATTTTTTTTCCTGATTGCCTCACATTCAATTGGTTGAGTTGGCGTTGGTTTGTATGGTCAAATTGGTTGGGTATGATGACTTCTAACTGATTTATGTAATTGAGATAGATGCTTACATATGCTGCCCTGGACCTTTGACATTCTATGCCCAATTGCAATATCAACTGGCTGTCTTCCTTGATGACTTCACAGTAATATTTCCTTATTTCATTCTATTGCTCACTGGCTGCTTCTTGTTTTGAAGAATAAATGAATTTTGCTTGTTTGACTGTTGATTTTTAGAAATCATAGAATGAAATAAATCCATTGGTTTCTTGTTAAAATTTGTGTGGGTTCAGTGTGATGAACTTAGAATTTGGTAGGTTTTTATCTTTAATGAAACACCATTTCCTTGCAAGTAGTAATTAAAAGAAAACAAAATCTTTATATTTTTTTCTTTATAAAAAATTTAATGTTAAATTTGTTGCTAGCTTAGCTATGCTTTTGTCTCTATGCAGTTCTTGTCTGACAAAGATCCTGGAGAAAGTATTATCCGTCCTAGTTCACGAGGACCTTCATATCTTACTTTAACTCTTAAAATTAGTGACGGAGTATATGCCCATAAGGATATAGTCGAAGGTGGGAAGGAGCACAAGGACATTACGAGCTTACTCCGAATTGGGAAGACACTAAAAATTGGTGACGACACTTTTGAGGACTTAGATGAGGTAAAGTTCCCAAAATTTTCTGAATGCACTGCTTATGATTATATGGCTAACATTTTCCCGCTGGTTGTTGCTTAGGTTATGGACCGTTATGTAGATCCGTTGGTGGCTCACTTAAAGACAATGCTAAATTATCGCAAATTTCGAAAGGGTACAAAATCAGAAGTTGATGAACTTTTGAGGATCGAGAAAGCTGAGTATCCTATGCGCATTGTCTATAGTTTTGGCATCGCCCACGAGCATCCTGGCACATTTATATTAACTTATATAAGAAGTACGAATCCACACCACGAGTACATTGGGCTTTACCCAAAAGGATTCAGGTTCAGGAAAAAGATGTTTGAGGACATCGATCGGCTTGTGGCATATTTTCAAAGACATATTGATGATCCCCAGCACGATTCAGCCCCCTCAATTAGATCAGTTGCTGCTATGGTACCAATGCGTAGCCCTGCAGCTGGTGGCTCGTCTGGGCCATCTGTTGGCGGTGGCTGGGGTGGTGGTTCAAACAGTGAGGGTGGTAGGAGAGGTCATTCTTATGATAGGGATCGATCTTCTACTCCTGGTTCCAGGACAGGTATATTGATTTAATTTTTTTTTATTTTATCTGTAGTTTTTTAAGTTTTCATATATTCTAGTTGGATGTTGAACTAATTAAATTATTTATGTTTAGTTATCTAATCTGTATGATCTTGCAGCTTTGCTGGGTTAATTGAGTATAGTTTCACATGTTATTCAACAAGTTTTCACTTGTAATTTTTCCAGTAAGACCTGACAATTTTTTTAACCTAAATTTATGTCCTTATTTATTTTTTGTTCTATAGGACGTGGTGAGTATAGAAACAATGGGAATCAGGACGAACATCCTAGTGGGGTGCCTCGTCCATACGGTGGTGGACGAGGACGTGGTCGGGGTCGAGGTTCTTATAACAACAGAGGACACAACAACAATGAAAGGCAGGACTCTGGTTACGGGGGCAGCAGGTGGGGTTCTAATAATACAAAGGATTCAGATGATGGTTTAAGCAGTTTTCCGGGGGCCAAAGTTCAAAATTCTCCTGGAAGGGAAGCTTTTCCTGGTGGTTGGGGTGGTGGAAGTGGTGGTGGAAATGGTGGTGGAAGTGGTGGTGGAAGTGGTGGTTGGGGAGGTGGAAGTGGTGGAGCTAATAACAATGACAATGGTGTCTGGGGACAAGAGACTGGTGGTCCAAGTGATGGTGATCAAGGAAGCTCCGGTTGGGGAGCTGCCCCCAAGAAAGCAGCAGCTGGGAACGGATGGGGGTCTGGAAATTCTGGCGGTTGGTGAAGTCACACCTCCGAAAGCTTAGTTTAGCTTTACTAGCAAGCAGGCTGTAGGTTGATCATGACGTCATTTTGTAATCAATCCTCTTTTTCCCCCTGAAATGGATGGATGATGATATTTGGGTAGGTTTCTTTTTGCAATGTAATGAATTCGGACTGTTTCCTTCTACTTGGATCCCTGCTTGTGTGGGTGGTTGGGGACTGTCATATGCAGAGCGCCGCACATGTTCATAATGATTATATCAGTTGCATCACAGTAGAAATTAATGATTTGGATTTCAGGGGAGAAATTAATGCTTTGGATTCCTGATGAGTTATGAAGGATGCACTTGAATACCAAATACTGAAATCGAGTCTTCAAAGACCCTCATATTTGTTTCTAAATATTCTCCTAGAAGCTCTTCTTCACCAGATAAATAACTGACGATTAACAATGGGAAAACGAGGTTACGCAACAACAATCACTTATAAAATAAAAAGAAAAATCCACTGTCCTTCGCTGTATAACAAATCCTTTTCGTACAAAACGTCTTATCTCAATTTACAATAAAATGTTTAATCAATGCTTACCACACAAAAGGTAACCCTCTAGATGAAAAGTCTAGTAGTATATCAACATACTCTAGTAATGAGGGATCAGCCTTTATAAAACAAAGCTTACTATTTCTTTTATATATCAGGTGAAAAGAAGTTATGATAAAGGCTGTCAATGGTCAATGCTTCTTTCTTGTGTTTCCTTCATTTCATCATATACTCTAAGTGATATCGTTTTACGTTAATATAATAATAGCAATATTCATCATATACTACGAAAATATTGTTTATTTATAATCTCTTATCTGTTCTTTTATCTCTCGGTGAACTTGAAGGTTTTCCATTATAACAAGTCAATGAATAATCTTTGTAGACATTAAAAAATTATTGAAAGAATTGACAGATTATTTATTGACTTTCCTATACCCACACTTAAAAGTTGAACTTCTATTATTATTGCTTAAAAGTCGAACAACTTTTTTATTATATCAAATTAATTAAATGAGTGTTAATAACATACCTTTTTATTATTGATAAATTATTCTTAAATTTTTTTATATTATTAAATAACATAAAGTCTAAAATTTTATTTTTGATAGTTTTAGCTAATAACAAAAAATATTTAAAATAATTTGTATATTTCTTTTGAACACATTACATGTAAATTTAAAAATTACCTTGAATAGCGCCTGTTGAACCAGGTTTTTAATTTGTCGTGGCCTGTGTTAAGATAAGTGAGAGTCGTTCTTCCGTACGAACCGCACCCAAAGAAAGGGATGCAACGGGTTTAATTGGGTCAACCCGAGTTAGTACTATAAAACAATAGTTCTAGGGTTTTCGGGTGTTTGATATGTCCGTGTTGTATGCATAGAAGAACCAGTCTGTTACACTAAAGCGTCAAACACCTAAAAAGATCGCTATGACAGCTCAGACTCAAGAGGATCTTCTTGCGGCTCACCTCGAACAGGAAAAGATCCATGTAATGATCAACACCTTCAGTATTACATCTTTGCTTTTACTCTTAATTTATTTTTTAAGTCATATAAGTGTAGGTTAACATATTGGGCAGAGTGCAGTTCTTTAAGATAATTTAATATTTTGTGGCAATTAGAATCTAAAGGACCGTGTTACTGTTAAGGATTTCTGTCTGATGAGAACATTGAGGTTTTAGAGGACATTGTTTGTTTTGGAATTCAATGACTTACTCGTATTTTAGTGTTCATTAGATTTTCGATTAGTTTTAGGGAATGTGGACATGCTAGCATTCAATTTGGTTTAAGGTTTTTGGGGTTTTAAATGTTACAGCTATTTGTCTGAAAACAAGTTTATGATCTTTATACCAAAGATAGGAGAACAGCTCGATCTTTTAAAATGAATGGACACTTTGGCTTTGTTTGAAAATTAGACTTTCATTAACTTCTGCTGATTTATTGTTAAACCTTTAGTATTTCCTAATGATGACCGAGAATTCGTTAAATGTAGCCACCAAATAACTGTTTTACCCGACATATTTAATGGCCTACTATTTGCTTTGTTTTTTAATATCCTGAACATTTGAATAATATATGTGTAGGATGACGAGCCTGTAGTTGAGGATGAGGATGAGGAAGATGATGATGAAGACGATGAGGATGATGACAATGCTGAAGGTAAGTTGGCAATTGAGATTAACTGGAGTGGTGTGGATGATAGACCCACTTTCATTCTTGAATTTAGCAAATGTTTGCTTGCATTCTTCGTTTGAATTAGTATACAGCTCGTAGAATGTACAAGGTCGATAAGATTTATTTTGGTTGCTTTTATACTCTCAGAAGTGATCTTAAAATAAGAAATTTATTCTTGAAATTTTTGGTCAATATTTTTCAATTTCCTTCTTTTTTACGGGGCCTTGTTTAACAAGGATTTAATCATCATGGTTTCAAAGTTGTTCAATATTTTTACGTAACGAGTGTTTTAACTAGTCATGCCAGTGTATAAGTCGTGTGAAATTTACAGGCCAGTTTAATATGATGTTAAATAAAAATGAAAAATCATGTAGATTGTGAAGAGCCTTTGTTCTGTACAACTAAGTTAATGATGTACTCTATTTTTTATTACATGAATTGAAGTTGCATTGATGGATACAATGTAATTCATAGTCTGATAGCAATATGGATTCGATTACAGGTCTAGAGGGTGATACATCTGGTAGATCCAAGCAGACCAGAAGTGAAAAGAAGAGTCGCAAGGCAATGCTCAAACTTGGAATGAAGCCTATTACAGGTGTCAGTCGTGTGACTGTCAAGAAGAGCAAGAACGTTAGCACTTTGACATTTATTTACCGATTCTAACTTTTCATTTTTTCATCTATTTTGAATTGGTCAAAATTGAATTTTTTTTTCTGTTTTATTTGTTTAGATCCTTTTTGTTATCTCAAAACCGGATGTTTTCAAGAGTCCAACTTCTGACACATACATTATATTCGGGGAAGCAAAGATTGAGGACTTGAGTTCACAGCTACAGACTCAGGCAGCAGAACAATTCAAGGCTCCTAATGTGAGCAATGTCGGATTGAAGCCTGAAACCTCTGCTACTGCTCAAGATGATGAAGATGTGGACGAGTCTGATGTAGATCCCAAGGATATAGAGTTGGTGATGACTCAAGCTGGTGTGGTAAGATCAAGAGCTGTTAAGGCCCTCAAAACTGCCAATGGCGATATTGTTGCTGCCATTATGGAGCTAACTAATTGATGGTCAGATTTGGGAGAATTTTAGAATTTGAAATGTGGAGCGATTTTTCTGTCAGTCAAAATTTTGCTCTGTTTGGAAAGTGGTTTGCTAATATTTACCTTTGCTTTATTTTATTCTCTTTGTAATTGTCGGCATAGGAGGAAAATACTATAGACTCGTTCTCTACAATTGTATGTTTCTTGTCAAGAATGGCAGTCATAATCAGCAGCTATCTAGTTTCTATATTAGTATGACTTAAAAACAAGTATGTGGTGCTCCTTCTGCACTATAAGCAGGGTCAAATAAAAAATGGTTGAAGGTGGCCTGATTTCATGACATTGCCACCGAAGCTATGTAGTTCAGACAAGGTATCTCGCTTGGTGAACCTATGGTCAAGGGATGTGGTCGACGCACCAAACCTGAATTTGTTTCCTTTGGCTAGGATAGATGAATTGGTTACAGACAAAAAAGATATGGGTTTTGTTTCAAAGGGTGTGTCCAAGCCGTCCTAAAAGAAGTTTCTTGCATCTTTCCAACACAGAATTAAGTTGACAGACTTCTGAAATTATTTCCCATCAAGCAACATCAGTTAGGGAACAGTTTCAAGTACTGAGCAAATGAGATGATAGTGATAGATATGAAAAATGTTTAGCATAGCTGGATGAAGAGCCACATAGAATCCCCATGCGATGCTGTTATCAGAGATTGTCGACGTTAGTGAGGTGGTTCTTCTATCTGCAACATTACCGCTAAAGCATATTCTTGCTTGGCACGGTGCTTGACACTGCTAGAGCCGTGGCAAAGAGGTGTAATGCTTTACCAACATTTTCTAAAGCTCTTATTTGAACATTCTTTCTATTATTAGTTAAAATCTACTGAAATTATAATTTTGTATATCTCAATTCTTCTATCACAAGCTTTTCTGTTTTTGTAGTTCTCAATGAACTTTTCATTAACAGTAGAGTGTATTAAAACGAGTGATAAAAAAGTATGTTAGTTCTTCATGAATCTTGATACATGTATGATTATGTTATTTTGTTTCTCTCTTACAGACCAAATTAAGGGTGATAATCAACCCTAAGGTGTACGGGCTCGGTTTAAATACGGTAAAAAAGTCAGTTTGAGATTGGATAATTGGAAAATTCTTCCTGCACATCCATGCCTTCTTCTTGTACCTGAAGAAACAATATGACAAATTACCATCTTTTTCATTGAGCACCCCTCTTCCCCTCTCAGTTGTAACAACTCTCACCTCAAACTTTCACCGTTGCAGCAACTCTACCTCCAGTGTCATTGCTGCAGTAGCCCCTCACCTCCAATGCCACAATACCTCTCATGTTCAGTCGTAGCAGTGCTTCATCTTCATCGTCTAAGCAAAAAAAAACTGTATAAGAATTAATAGCTTTAATGTATTTTGAATTCTAGAATTCAAAACATAATATATTTCAGATTCTACAATTAAGAATACAATAATTCAAAATATTATGTATTTTGTATTTTACAATTCTGAATACAAATTATAATTTATATTTTAGATTGTAAAATCCGAAATACAAATTTGTATAATTCAGAATATAAATTTTATAATATATATTTTTAATTGTAAAATTTAAAATACAAATTTGTATAATTTAGAATGTAAATTTTGTATTTAGAATGGTAAAACTTAAAATACAAAATTTACATTTTAAATTGTAAAATTTAGAATTGACAATTTTGGTATTTTGAAAATATGGGGTGTTAGAAGAAACTAATAGGTGGATGAAGAATTTGCCTGGATAATGTTGAGTGGTTGAGGGTTGAGAAAGAAAATTGTCCAAACCCTCCACGCCACCAAATTAATATGTTCATTAAAAAAATACTTATATGTAAGTATTTACATTTAAAAAAGCTAGGATGTATATTGAAATATTAGTTTCTTGAGCCGTGTGTGAACGAACTGTTTTTACAGCAGTGCTATGATTCTTTCAATTCAATCTGAAGCGCATAGCCTCACTGCTTGTTTGTCTTTTGGATTTTGCTTTTGTTGGTTGCTTTGTGTGTGTGTTTGAAATAGTGAAGAAATAACACAAAATGAAGTTAGAGAGAAATCCATATTTAATTGGCGGCCCCTATAAATTTATTCAGTGAATTGTGATATCACGACAAATTTTCCTTGTAATATACCAATTTGAACCTACATCATATTATTATTATTATTTTTTGAAATAAACCCTAAACTGTTTATTTTGGATTTAAAAATTTAGAATTCAAAAGATACAATTTACATATCAAAATCTCAGAAAAGTAAATTCAAAATGCAAAAAATACATTTTGAAAAAAAAAATTAGAATACAAAATTTAAAAATAGATTATGAAATTTATTTTTAGAATTCATAGAGGTATTTTCAAAATCCAAATTAAAAAATGTATTTCAAAAATACTTTTTATTCGCACCCTCTTTCATTTAACATCATCTTCACTATTTCCCATGGATATTTTTATCATTTTACTCATAAATTAGATGCAAGTTCAAATTTATATAATACAAGAATAATTTTTCCAATTGACCTTTCATATAACAATCTAATTAGAGATGAATCCGGAAAGACCTATGTGTGGTTATGAACTCATCAGGTTTTGACTAAACCTATTTTAAGTGGAGAAAAACAATAAATTTGAAATGGACAGACTTGGAACAATTTGATGTTGAAGACCAATTTAAAGATGTGGAAAAAATTTCTTAGTAAAAACATATGTTTGACACCACATTATAATAATATAATAATATTTCAAATTAAAAAGTAAATTAAATATTATTTTATTAGTTTGTGAAGTAGATATTATTTAGTGTTAATATATCAGCACTTAAAAGGTGTTGAGTTGAAGATATAACTGAACTAGGAAGACAATCCCACTCTCTAGTGTTCCACAGGTTAAATTCAATTTTTTTTAAACATTGTCAATTTTGATCTAAAGTTAATCCAACTTACCCAATCTGCTACTCAAATAGTTCTAAAGTTGTTTAAAAGTGAGCTGACTCATATATATATTGAGAAAATGCAACCTAAAAATATATTAATTAACCATTTAAATATTCTAATGTTAAAAAAACTACTATTTATTTATGTTTTTAAATTTAATGAGTCAATTTACATTATTCACCTGCCTATCCGATTGAAAAAAAAATGACTAATTTTCATTTATGCAGTAACACATAAGAAATGATCATATTATGTAGTACTTATAGTAGCTACGATTGATTTTGACTTAATCTCGAGTCCCACATCGGTAGGTTCATTGTTTGGGAAGGAGATTTGAGGGTTATAAATTAACCTTTCCTTTTTTATTGTAAAATATCACAATTTGTAATATTTTTTCCTATAATAATAAAAGCGGGTTGTTTCAGCTCTGCTCGGAGATTAGGCTAAATTGGTCGAACTCCGTTAACAATTTTTGGGCGTGTTTTTTTTCCTCTTTATCTCTTTTATTATTTCGCTTTGTTTATTCAATATTATTTGTCGGGTAGCTTTGTTAGTGTTCTGTTTTAGTGGGGAAATTATCCGTTTTTCCCAACAAGTGGTATCAAGAGCCGAAGGTTCGCCCTTGGGTTGTTTGAAATTATTTGTAATATTGAATACTATATTTTGAGTTTGTAATGACAAATCAAGAAGAAAAAGCGAAGGATGTATCCAGAGTGTCGGGCTCCTCGTCATCATGGTCGAGGTTCCCGGTGTCCACTTTGAAATTGGCGGTGGAAATATTTGATGGCACTGGACATTTTGGCATGTGGCAAGGAG
>Ga0123342_1005217_pt1 | contig 19093 bp, 5 predicted proteins | sample Turbeawhitnodule_FD_89960 | JGI IMG/M metagenome (GOLD analysis project Ga0123342, IMG submission 89960) | Root nodule microbial communities of legume samples collected from Mexico - Turtle bean Mexico white nodule | ecosystem: Host-associated > Plants > Roots > Nodule | place: Mexico: Nepantla... | reverse complement strand
TTCCAGAAAGCATAATTCACACCACCAAACATAGGAGGTCTATTTATAGACGCACCTTCAGCAAAAGGCATTTTAAACTCAGACATAATGCATACACTTGAGCAAAATACAAGCCCTAGCTCTGATACCAATTGTTGGGTCTATTAATGTCTAAGTTCAAGAGGGGAGGGGTGAATTGAAGTTACAAAATTTTCGCAAACACAAACTGTTTTTCAGTTTATCAGAGGAAAAAGAACATATTGATTTTAGAATGAACAGATTGATTTTTTTCACAACACTTTAATACAAGCAAAACCGAGGCTTTTGAAACCTCTGGTATTGCTAAGGATTTTTGAAACCTCCGATATTTATAAAAATATTTACAACAATTTCTTTGGAAATGCCTCCTAGTATTTTATTAGACTACATATATTATATGACACGATATATTTATATATATATATATATATATATATAAAGCTAAATAATATATTAAAATTATCGTTGCTTTTTAAGGAGATTAATTACTTTATCCAAATAGGGAGTTTGTGAATTAAAGGAATTTTATTTCACTATTCAAACAAACACATTTTGCAATTGTAAGGGAATTCAAGTGAAGCAAATGAATTGTTTATATTTTAAAATGCATCATTGAAATTCATAAATATATTTTTTCTTTTTTAAATAATTTAGTTGCCTTTTATGGCATTTCACAAATGTATTGTGATAGTGTTGGCAAAACAAAAATCCGAAAAACATGCTAGCTACATATTCAAGTCAATAATTTATGATTTTCTTTAGAATGATCATGGATTCATTCAAAGTATTCCACTATTCAATGGTTGATGGAATTGACTTCAAATTTGAAATATTAGAGTTTCTCTTTAGCATAATAAGTTAAGTTGTTTTGAACTAGTTACGTCATTTGTAAAAGTTGTTTAAGTGTATGTTCTAATAGAATTGTTATACATCAAACTGGGATTTTCTAATAAAGAATTTTTTTGTAGCATGAACTTAATTAATGTTTCTCATCCTATTGATATTTGATATTACCTGTCATTTGAATTTCTAACTCTACCAAACCCTAAGGTTGATCCTAATTTTTGTTAGTCCTGGGCTGTTGAGGAGCATCATCATCATCATGGAAATATTGTAGCAGAAAAAAATTAAGCATTTTAATTGCTAAACAAAGCAGCCAAAATTTAGATGTATCACAATTCAAAAGATAGATGTATATATAGAGGTTATAATACACATAACAAACTCCAACAAGAAATAGAATAATAATAGTCAAACAAATTATAGTATATTTGAAATCAATTCTTTCCTTAGAGATTTATAGAGCAATTTTTTTTACCTATCATGATATGGCTTCCAATCATTCTTTGCCATAGTAACAAAATGGGCAGTAAAAGTTATTTTATTATGTTAAGTGATTTAAGGACATGATTTATATGAACATCAGAATGAACATCAAATTTAGCCCTCAAAACAGTTAACAATTAAATTTAACAATTATTATAGTATATTTAAATTATAAATTAAATTATAAATAATTTTGGATATGATTACCTGAATAGTGTGTTTAAGTATATCTTCTTTATAAACTTTAGGAATCTTCCTCCAACTAGAATAACTAATAGGAAATGCAGTATAGTTTCCTGCAATACTACCTAAGAACCTATTCAATAATGCTTCACCATTTGCAATTGGTTGACCCTCATTATTCCATTGCACAACAATCCTTTCATTTGGAGGTAGATGTCAAACATCATTGGTTCTTAGTTGTTTTGTGTTTCTCTTTCCTTCCTCATCTTTGAAATATTAAAAACATTTTAGTCTTAAGGGATATAGGACTAAACCAAAAAATAATAATGCATATATAACTATATATAACATTGTATGTGTTTTAACAAATTGATAGTGGCTTTATACAAATTTCCATTTTGAACTTGATATATAATGTCTTACCAATGACATCAACAAGCCATGCTCTTTTGCAGGCTGTAGGCCTTTGTTGATGTGTTTGGAACTCAGTTTCCTCATTTTCTTCCTCTTCATTTTCTGAATATACATATGATGTACCAGGTATTGTTGGTCCAGGTACATGTACAAATTGATGTGGTGGTTGAGAATTATATTGAGGTGCAATTGGGGTTGAACAATGAATGTAGGAGTAGAGTTGGTCTGACTAGTTGAACATATCCTCACTTTCAAGGTTCCTAAAAATAAATCAGCATAATGAAAAAAAAAAACAATTGTGTCTAATGATGTGAGGATTAATAAATTTGAAAAATAAATGAACACAAATTACTTGGTTGAGATGCAATTGGAGGTGGAAGGGGAGCACGCTCAATACTTGGTTGAGGTGCCGTTGGAGGTGCAGGGTGAGCATGTTTAGTACCTTCTTAAGGTGCAGATGGAAGTGGATGGGAAAATTGATAAATATCATAATTTATATTTTACAATTTATCAAAAAGAAAGAGGAAAGGGCTCCAGAAAAATATTTATTTTTTTGTTTCGTTCCCTATTCAGTGAAAAGGACATGTGAATGCACAAATATGAAAGAGCCATTTGACAAAGTTTTAACAAAGAAAACAAATATATAAAGCAAGCTAAAAACAGTAACACTAGTAAGAGTGCACATAATAGAAGAACTTATTCATCAATGTCTCCCAATTTCTAGTCGATATATTATAAAGCACAATACACATTGTCGAGGGTCGATCACCCTTGGACCCAATACCAAAGCGTTCAACATATAAAAATTAAAACAGCAATTTAAAAAAATTAAAACATAATACATTATAAAACACAATACACATTGTCGATGATCGATCAACCCTAGATCGAATACCAAAACGTTCAACATATAGCAATTAAAAAATTTAAAACATAATACATTTCATCCAAATACATTATAATAAAACTAATTTTCTATATAAATAACAAGTTTTATTTGTAAACCAAATAATAAATTAAAATCCAAATCCAAATATTTAAAAAAAAAAAAAAAACTAACCTAGCGTCAATGGAGAAACCGTGACGACAATGGCGACAACAATAACAACAACAATGACAGCGAAAGGAATGTTTTGGTGTGGATGATGTGATGACGAAGACAACAGCGGTGGAGGCAGTGGTGAGCAACAATGGAGGCAACGGTGAGCAGTTGTGACTAGCGGTGGAGGCAATGGTGCAGCGATGGAAGCAACGATGGAAACATGTTACATAAGTTATGAGTAACAACCAGTGAATATAACTATATCATTTTGTTAATTTTTTTTTACTCTTAAAAGAACATATTACACCGGTTCGTCCAATCGACCAATCAATGTAATATGTTCAAATGTTTACAAAAATATCATTGTGTTTTTGTTTACACCGATTCTCAATTAATCATCTTAATATATCGTAGAATGTGTTATTTGCATTATATAAGTGGAAAAAGTTTCGATAAGATTGTGTATGAAAACTCATTATTGAAAGTAACCAAACAAATTGAATGAATAGAAAAAAAAAAACATTGTGATTTTTGCATGCTACTAGACTGCAGATTTTAAAATTAAAAACTGGAATTTCGTTTCGCAATTGCATCAAGTTGATATTTGGATAACAAGTTGACTAAGGATAGCTTTGGTTTTCTATAAGTAGATTGTCAATTAAAGGCTTAGAGGAAGAAATATTGTTTGCAGTTACAATATTGTTTCTTATTATGTACTCTTTTGATAAGAGGTTCACTAAGGTTGGTTCTTCCTTTTTTACAATTAAATTGTCTATTGAAGGTTTATAGAGAAAAATACTATTTACAACCATAATTTGTTTTTAATTTATCATCTTTTTTTTATTTGTGAGCATAATTATTTGATTTATTTTAATTAAGTTTTATTTTTTTATTGACAAGTTTTTTACCTTTAAAAACATATTTATCTTTTTAGAATTTTCTTGTTTATTACAATTTTATTATTATTTCTCACAAATTCTTCAATTATTACTATATTATTAAATTATGACTACTTTATTATTAAATAGTTACTTGGATGTTTTGATAACCCTTCATATTTTGCATAAATATTCATAAATTTGGATAGACCTCAATAATATATATATATATATATATATATAAGTTTCACAATTGTTTTATTAGGAAGGGAAAAGAAAATAGGGCAAAGTTGGAATTTTAGTTTAATCACATCTTCAACATCAAATAGTTCTTTCTCAATTTTAGATATCTACTGCATAATTTGTTCTCGAGAAAATTGTTGTAAACACATAGATTTCAAATTTCACAATAAAAACACAAGTCTAGGAGGATAGAACATATTATAAATTAAACTGAATTGAATTTATCTAGGAGGATAGAAATGGATATGATAAATTAAACAATTGAATTTAGTGTGGAATGGTGAAAATTTTCTGACTAGTTCATCAGTTTGGATTCATAACATAAACTTTGAATTTTCTCAAATAGTCATTATAAGTTGATAATCCAAACTGCTAAAAGTAAAAAAATAAAATAAAAGTTACTGAAATATAGACCTATATGAAAAGATAATTTTTTTTTAAAATATAAATTGATATCTTTTACTATACAATTATCAAAATAACAAAATTTATTTTTTTAAATAATATTTTTCTTTATTAAATCTTTGTTTGTTTATTATGGGTTTCTTTAAGTTGTAGCTGTGGTATAAGAATATATAAATATAATAATAGAAGCTTTATGGTCATTTTCTTGCTTTTAACTTTATACATGGTGTCATTATCTTGTCCACCCTAGAGTTGCCTTTATCAAAACTTTAACATGCCATTATTCATTCATTTTAGTGTTTCTCAACACCTCTGACTAACATCCTTATAATATTTAACTACTATCCCAATTGCTTTTAAAATTCACATAAGATAAAATTTATAGTGTTTCACAATTTACTTCAAGTTTTAGTTTCATTTGATTTAGTTTTTCAAGTTATTTTTCAATAATAATTTTTGTTCCTACTAAGGAGATGGGATCTAGAGAACTATTGAAGTCTTCTTCTCCTTCCTTCGGTCGGTCAGGTTACCGGGTGATGAGCTGAGATTCTTCTTGTCCTTCTGCTTCTCCTTCGGCACTCGGTCTCGGGTGAACACCGGATGGTGGGGTACCTGTGAAGACACTCCGACGCTCAAGTCAGTAAAGCGGGTGGTCAGCTCTCAGGTAAGTGAACAGTAATAAATGATATTTATATTATTCTAATGGCCTACCTTGTTGGGTTCGCTTATCGGAGTGGATACCGCTTAGGGTTGTATTACCTAATTCTTAATGACAGATTAACTTCACTGACCTTGGTTTGAGCGTTAACGGTAATAGTGGTCGGCCGTCGGCCAAGTTCCCCCTGGTCTCGGTCGTCTCGGCCAAGTCTTCTAAGGTCTCAGTCAAGTAAACCAAGTCTCGGGCACTCAGGTGAGTCTTGGTCAGGAGACCAGGGGTCGGCCTCGCCCGTACAATTTTTATTTTAATTCAGTTTACTTTTTAAATCATTTTTGTATTAACATCTTAAGTGTATTATTTTCTTAACCTTGGTATTGGAATTCAATTATTCATAACGCAAATTGATATATTTCACTGGATCTATTGGAGAAAACTATTCATTAAACTACTAGAAATATCATTAAAAATATTTATTACTAAAAGTGTTTAAATTTATTTTAAAAAATTATAACACGGTTAACTAAAATTAAATAATTTAAGTATGCTAATTTATTTTAATCATTAATTATATATTTCTCACAGTAATAGTTTTATTTTTGGGATAAGAAAAATCACGTTCTAAGAATTGTTATACCTTTTTCATTTACACGGATAATTTTATTAGTTAATAGTTAAAGATTTTTTTTTTAATTATTAAAGTTTTGTTTTTTCCAACAATATCTTCCTTATATTTATAGTAAAAAAAATCAAAGTCTTCACTATATGCTTAACAAATATAGATATCTACCAATATCTAACAAATATAGTTATCTACCAATATTACTTGCAACCTCAATTGCTCCCGTGTAAATTAACATGATCATCATAGATTAAAGAAAATAAACACAAAACAAGCACAGGGTAAACTATATATCTTTAAAACTTCAAATATAAAACTTTAAATATCAACATAAACCATCAATATTCACATATTTTCACAATTTCATAAGTGTCTATCACGTTCATCATCCACATTACTCCACATCACTCCTGACAAATTTCTACTGACTCACATACTCATACACTTGACTCTACTTCTGGAAGACTCGTGTATTGAAATTAGCATCCAGAGACATGCACTTGTCATACTACTCACTCTGAATCCACACAGTCATGCGCATAATCATCTCAGTGTCTCATCATCTCATATGACAGGGTAAAACCATTTGATCTACTCTGATTAGTTCTTTTAAATCTTAGATTCAGTCAAATGAACCTCATTCAACTCTCACCAACTGAATAATCTCATATATATTATACCAATATAGTTAAGATCGTTTCATTCACTAGACACTCACAAATCAATACACCCTAATAACAATCTCAACACAATATTTCCTTTCCTAAAAATACTATGTCTTGATCACACTTTCACCTCATTACATACATCATTTAATATCAAAATATCAATTATTATCAAACATCACATTTTAAGTAATTTAACTACTATTCAAATACAATTGAAGTCATTTATATTACCATTCAAACACTTTAAATTCTCAATCACAAATGCTTTCAATAACTTATTCACCTTAAATCAATATATAATATTCAAAATCTACCATTTCAGTTAATATTTTACTTTACTCTTAAAAGAGACAATCTTAATGCAAAAATTGGATTTAGTGTTCTAACCTAGGGTTCTATTGAAATGAACAAGACTAACTTTCCTTACCTGAAATTTAACGAATGCTCACTGAGAACTCTAAATCTACCAAAAGCTTAAAGGTAATTAACCTGCACCAGAGAGTCCTGATAAAAAAATCTAACTTTATAACTAGGAAATTAATGTTTTCAAGACAAAAAAAAAATCTTTGTATTCATATAACTCTTACTTAAGACACATTGGCTTAAATTTTATTCCAAATCAACATATTTCAATGAAAATATCTTATAAAACTAAATTATTTTAAGACCTTGAGTACTATGTTTATGTAGTTTATAAACTATAAGTTACTAAAATAAGCTATATTGAGATATTTGCAAACGCTCTTGAACGTGCTTAGTAAAACTAATAAGCTAACTATTAGCTTATTTGACTAGCTTCTAACTTAATTTAACCAATTCAAGAGTGTTTAGTAAGTAATTTAAAAGTAACTTATTTTATGAGTTTGTAACTTTTCAACTAGCTTGTAACTTATTTAATTTTATTTCATTACTACTTCTTAAGATATATTTCATTATTATCGCTATTTTTTTTACCTACTTATTACCTGTTTCAATTTAATGGAGATAATTAATTATTACACTATTTAGTATTTGTTTATTGTTTTATCCTATTAAAAAACTTTGAAAATTTTAAAAATGAATAAAAATTAAATTTATACTCATCAGATAAACTCATTTGAATAAAATAGCTTGTTCAAACAAAAAAACATATACAAATTTTAAAAAATAAATAGAAGTATTAAAATGTCACTTTAAATTTTTTAAATTATAATTATGCAATAATATATTTTTACAAAATACAAATTTTATCTATATAATTTTTTTAATGTAGTTATAGCCTTTTATATACATTTATAAACTAATTTACCATATAGTTTACTATACATTTATAATTCAATAAGTTAGTTTATTAGTTAAAAACTTATAAACTACAAATTTATTAGCTATCAACTAGCTTATTATTTAAAAGTGACTTTAACAAATACTAGCTAACTAATGAATTAATTTTGTCAAATAAATAATTTGTGTTGATGAAATTAACTTATAAACTAATTAAATAAGTTAATAGTTAATTTATTAACTTTATCAAATACACAGCAGGTTTAACAAAGTGAAAGTAAGATTATGACGGATGAAATTCCTTACTATTTTAATATTTGATGTGTTCTTTTGAACTTTTTAAAGAACAACTTTTTTTCATTTAAAAAATATATATAATTAAAACTAATATAAATATTAAATTTTACTTACCGCAGTGAAAACGCATATACAGTGTTCATAACAATTCTTACAATATTGTGATCATATTATTATTATTTCTTTCTGAAGCCTAAAAATATACGGATGTTTTAAAAAGTATTTTCACATTTAGTATTTGGTATGAGGTGTCTCAGGAATGTAGGGAGGTGCAGGAAGAAGCAACCCATCTCGTGCTTTTACTAAAGCCCATGCCTCCACTCCGAAGCTTTGACAGCATCTCCAAAATTTGATTCTTACCTTGAGTCAATTTCAATACAAGATTTTCTAATTTTTAAGATATTTACATATATGAAATATTTTATTTAAATAAGTTAATTTTTTTATTTTTTATTTTAATAGAGTATTTCCATTACTGCCAAATTCAATTACTAATACATAAAATTATTTAAATATCAAATAATCATAGTTAATATTGATTGAATTTTTTTTCAGTTAACATTACAAAAAATTAAAACAAACTATGGAAAAAAATAATATCTGTGTTGATGATAAAAAGATGATTATTAAAATATTAAAAATTTCAAAAAATAATGTTCGTGTTGATAATAAAAAGATAATCACTCAAATATTAAAAATAATAAATATCAATAGAAAAATATATAATTCACATTTATGAAAAAGTAGTATAAAAAAATCTTCATTTAAACAATATAATTTGATTCATCCAAACATACTATTAGAGTATTAGTTAATAAAGTTACGAGGTAAAATTATTAATTACAAAATTAATAATTAAAGATTTGGAGGGAAATAGAATGTTATGAGTATTTGAGTGGATTGGATGAAAGGATATTGTGGTTGAAGAAGAAAGATATCTGAAAGCAGATGGTCATTATGTATAGTGAAGAAAAATAGTGTAACTGTACAAGCTATTGGTGCCCCGCATATTCAACGCAAACGAAGTGTATGTATGGTCTCTACAGTTCTAAGCACAACTAAAGCTAAAGGTGGCACCAGCAAATACTTCAATTAATGTAACCATGTACCTGAGAAGAATTGTCAGCTCATTTATGAACCGCACTATACCGAACACAAAAAATAAATGCTTCCACAAGCCATGCGAACCGGTTCAGGTGCAGAGAATCCTATCTGCAACACCAAGGTCCCACCACCACATGTCAAGAATCCTCCCAACTAGACAAGCATGAGGAGCTAATAACTCAAACCGTGCTCTCAAAGGAAACTTGGAATTGTGCCAGATGCCTGGGCTTTGGTTTAGATGAACCACCCAGGCCTTGAAGCAGCTTCATCACATCAGCAGAATCATCCAGATAATATTTGGCCTTGCTCGGTTTCTGCCCAACAGTGCAAGCAAATATCTCTGGAACTACCGGCAGTGATGGGCATGAAACTGTCCTTAATATGCTCTCAAACATGTCTTCATCGGAAATGTCATCTCCTACGCACATCACAAAATCTGGCGGATTACCACTATTAACCATAGTGGAAAGAATCTTTTCAGCTACCAACCCCTTGTTTAACCCCTGCATATAATAGAGGAAGACTTTAATAAGTCCAATGAAAGTTATGAACTTGGTGGTAGTATAGAAAATTAAAGAACTGTACCTGTGGCTTGACTTCAACAATATGCTGGCCCCGGGTGACAACTGCAGGTTCATTGGCAAGGACACTTTCCAGATGATTTAACAATTCTTTGGCCTGGCAGGAGCCAAAATCAGGGTCCGCATCTTCATGGTGCCACACCAAAGCACTTTCCTTAGTTTCAATATTAGATCCATCAGTTGCCTCCGTATACAATTTCATGACAGGTTCAACAATCTTCTTCCAATCAAACTCAGAAGACAACTGACTGGTTTCCCACTCAGAATCTTTATTCCACCTGCAACCACAAAATGAGGAGTGATGGAGGTGAGGCGTTGTTCAAAGTATGGTACCCAAATATTTCTAGAACTTAAATAAATACCTTAGAAAGTATCCATGTTCGGCAGCAAGTCCAATCCTTTTGCATGAAGTAAGCCACTTACTTAAAGAATCTCTTGCCCTTCCACTCACAATGAAGACGGTATTTTTAGGATCATTACACATATCATTTAGCACGGATATGGCTTCAGGGCTGGGGGTTTTGTTTATAGAAGACTTTGATACGATAGTACCATCATAATCAAGAAATATAGCTCTTTTACCGGTTCTTTTGTATGCTGAAACAATGTGATCGACAGACAATTTTCTAAAACCAGGAGAAAGAGAAACAACTCTAAACCCTAGGCCCAAACCCATTCCCCAGCACCTTTTGGTGTAATGATCTTTGCATGCTCTCTCCAAATCCTGCATAAAGCTGCGTGCCCAATATGCCACATCATGAGAACTGACGTACCTGTAGTGTTTCTCATGCCTCAATTGCTTCTCTGAATCATGCATAGTAACAGCTGAATACAGAGCATCAGCCACAGCATCTATGTTCCAGGGATTGACCCTGATTGCTCCACTTAGAGAAGGAGAACAACCGATGAACTCAGACACAACTATCGTGCTTGTACGGGGAGAATCACTTTTTCTACTCAAAGCTTTATCCATCTGTGCAGTTCCTTGTCTGCAGACAATATACTTGTACGGGACTAAGTTCATACCATCCCTCACAGCATTAACAATACAACATTCTGCTACAGCATAATAGGCACTCTTCTCAAAACGAGGAACAGGACGGTCAATGAGAATAACTGGCTGGTAATGGTTTGAGCCATACGTATCATTAATCCTCTGGGCAATTGAATATGTTTCCCTTTTTGCTTCCTGAACACCCTTGCCCGAACTCCTAGCAGGATTCACAATTTGTATCAGGACAACTTTGCCCTTCAAATCTCGATTCTGTTCCAGAAGCTGCTCAACAGCTAGAAGCTTCAGACTGATGCCCTTAAATATATCCATGTCATCAACACCAAGAATCACCTTCCTACCCTTAAACTCTTCCTGAATCTCTTTCAGTTTAGCCGTTGTAGATTGGAGATTTAATACAGATTCAAGCCTACCCATATGAATGCCTACAGGCAAAATTTTGATAAATATAGTACGGCCGAAGTAATCAAGTCCTATATGTCCTCGTTTAGATTCATAGTCAAGACCTAGCATTCTTTTGCAACAAGAGAGAAAGTGGCGAGCATAATCAAATGTGTGGAAACCAATTAAATCAGTATTCAACAGTCCCCTCAAAATTTCATCCCTTACTGGCAAAGTTCGGTAAATTTCAGATGAAGGGAAAGGACTGTGAAGAAAGAATCCAAGTTTAACACGATTATACCGCTTCCTCAGGAATGTAGGCAAAACCATCAAGTGATAGTCATGAACCCAAACAAAATCATCATCAGGATTGATTATTTCCATAACCTTGTCTGCAAATATTTTGTTTGCAGAAACATAAGCCTTCCAAAGCGTGCGGTCAAACCGCTCACCATGATCAGGGAACATAGGTAGCATGTAATGAAAGAGAGGCCAAAGCTGCTGTTTGCAAAAGCCAAGATAAAAGTTTTTCATGAGATCATGGGGTAAAAAGGTAGGTATGCAATTAAAATCCTCCAGTAATTTCTGAGCAACTACTTCCTGCTCGTGGGCCTCTATTTCAACCTTGAGGGATCCCACATAGATCACCTCAGTATCAGAAGGAAGACCATCTTTTAATTGTAACAGAATTGAATCCTCATCCAAACTGAAACACCATTTACCAGTGTCTATATCTCTCTTAGCCTGTAATGGCAACATGTTTGCCACAAGGATTTTCCTCTCCCGGTAACCAGAAGAACTAACATCGGAATCCCCATCATATCTACCAGAAGCATCCAGGTCAGAAATAACTCCAGGAACTGTCATAATCCTTGGAATAGTTCTTGGTGTATGAGGGATATCAAGTAAATCTCCAGCTAAGTCTAGTAGGTTAGCATATGATCTTGATGCCATGAATGATACAAGGGAGTCTTTTCTTTAATGCCTTGAATAGTATGAATTCACACACAAAAGTCAGTTAATAAATAAATTATTAGAAGAAACACGTATTCTAACCGGTATCCTACAAAATATTAACAGTAGTTGTGCAGAATTACCTACTGTCATAAAGGCACTTGAACAATAGCAATTAGCAAAAGTTTTTTTTATTGTGTCAAAAAAATAGTTGATAAACAATTCATCAATGCCCAGTGCCCACAATAACAAGTTGCAACTTAAAACATAGATTTCCAGGCTACATAAAACCGAATAAGATTTTCTCCACAAAACTATGATGAATTGATGATCAAGGCAGTTCAGATTATGGACTATTGACTAATAAACAGCAGAAGACGCCTTACAATAATTCACCTGGGAATGCTAACTCTAATAAATGGTTCTTATGATAACCAGTTTGGACAACATTAAAAGGGTCATTAGAATTGCTGAAAACAAAACATAATTATTCCGCAAGCAATTAGCAATAACTAAGTAGGAGTAACATTCATTTACCTCTAGGCTCCCCAATCCCAAAGAAAAGTAAAGCAAATAAACAAATAACCATATATGAAAACCCTGGAAAGCAAGTCCAAAAATAAAAACATAACCATGCATGATGTATTTTTTTCACTAGATTGAGGAACATGCGGACTTCACAACGTACCAAAAGGGAACATTATCTCCACAAAATTCAACCTAAGCAACACATCCATATAAACATAATTGTAGCACCTCATAATTATTGACACTAGAAATTAGAAAACAATTGTTGGACTCTAGATCAAGAATTCGGCAACGACAAGAACGGTTAGAGGAAGGAATGCTTTTAAACAGGAATTTTCAATTCTGTCAATGACATAACATTTTCCATAGCCATACCTTCACAGTTAGTAATCATCATCATCATAATAATAAAAGCAATACACACAAATCATATTCCCCAAAGGTTGCTGAGATGATTGAATACGCACCCATTATCAGAAAATTGACTCCAAAGCCGAACAACAAAGCCAGTACAGTTGGCAACAAGCAACACGGAAGACCTCTCTTGAATTTTGAGATTTCAATGAATTAAAAACAAGTTTGAACTAATCGAAACCTAAGATAACGACAACGGGAACCCATGATTGTGCTTGATGAAATTGGATAACTACAATCAAATAATAATACACGTCGGGCCAAAAAAAATACACCAAAATACATTGGTTGAGATTCTTTTTAGCCGAAGGGTAAATGCTTTATGCTGTAGGGGACAATAGCACGTCTTAAAATAGAAACAAAGAGACAAATGGAAAACAAGGAAGCCACACATAGCACCACTCGTTGAAAAATTCCTGTGAACCCCATGAAGATCAAATCCTTTCAAAAAAAACACTTCAAAAATAAATATTAAGAAATAAACCAGAATAAAAGAAAAATCACCGCAAAAACTTAATAGATTAATAAACCGAGAAACACACCTTCAGCAAATTTTATTAATATTCAATCACCGCATTTCCATGCTTCAATAATCTGAAAAATCAATGTTACAATATACTAATTAACAATAACTTAAAATTACAAAACAAAAAAAAATAAAATAAAATAACAGTCCAAAAAAATAAAATAAACAAAAAGTGTAACCATAGCAAAGGATCGGTATCAGTAAGATTTTAGCCAATAAAATAAAATAAAAATCAATTCAAATTATAGACCTAGCCATTAAAGAGAGTAGTAGAAAAGCGGAGGATGATGACCTTGAAAGGGCGATGGAGAGAATTTGACGGCGAGTTAACGGCGGAGGTTGATCTGAGAGAATAAGAAACAGAGGGAAGGAAAAGGTGTAAAAGTTGCTGCTTTGCGTTGCAACGAATTTAGAGAGAGAAAGTGAGTTATTGAGAGTGAAGGAGAAGAAGATTGCAAAGAGGTAATATTTTATAGCAGGGGTCACTGTACAACTGCAACTTCAGTGGATAGAATTCTTTTTTTTTCCTTTTTTATTTTGTTTTTTCTATAATAATAAATAAATAAATAATTCATTTGTTTTTGTTTTGTGTGTAGAGAGTAGTAGTTGCTACAATAGACATGAGTTTGGAAGTTACTCACAGCACTTTGCCGCACTTCAATTCAATGGATATCGTTTTTCTTTTCTTTAATAATAACAAATTAATACTTTAAATATAAATAAAATTAACACAGTTTTATATTACTTATCAACAATTCATGGATATTTTTTAACATTATTCATAAAACATAATTTTATATTATATTGTTTTATACCCTCTCACTCTTACAACGTCAATGTGAAATTTTGTTTAAAAAAATCAAATTAACTGTTATTCAAAATAAACTATTTCTTCATGATATTACATTATATTACTGTGCTATAGTTTATATTACATTATACAAATTTTAAAATATCCTAAAACTAAGTTATATCATCTATGTGTAAGCTAAAAGTTATAGTGACATGTTATCATCAGGTTTTTTAAATAAAAGTCTATACTAGTTAAAATATAAAAGTATACACCTAATAACCATGAATATTAGGTTCGAGTATTTAAATAATTTTTAAAATTAAATAAGTAAAATAATAATGAAAAATTGATTTAAACATTTATTTTTTATTTAAATTTATAAAATTTAAATTATTTTTAAACTTATATTTTACACTGCAATTTATTGAAATTTATTTTTTTATATTATATATGTACATTAGTTTGGATTATATTTTTATTTGAATTAATATTTTATAATATAACTTTTAAATGATCTTATTTTAAAATATAATATCCATACATACTCACAACAAAACAATTAAAAAAATCATAAAGTTTTATCCAGATACTAAGAGAAGTATTGAATCAAATAAATAAGAGGAAAGCTTTTATTTTAAATGGAGAAAGTATAAATATTATATATGTGTATCAAATCCTAGAAATTTGTGTTGGTCCTCTTAATCAATTATTTATTACCATGTTTAAACTATTGTTGTAAAACAAAACAAAAACTACTTTAACTATTACAAGTTTTAAATTGTATTTACACCTCATTAAATATCTTTATTATTATGTTTTTTTCAGCTAAATAACCACTACTATTGAATATAGGGTGAATTTGCTTGAGTTTATTTTATAAGAAAAAAAATAACTCACAAAAGTTAGCCAATAATATTTTTGACAAAAAATAATTATCTACAAAGTTAATAAATACTTTATTCCTATAACATAATAGAAAAAACATTTATGTACTATAACATGATTGACCAATAACAGACTAATTTATTAGTCAACTTCACACTACACAATGTTCTTGAAAGTTCCCCTTTTGGATAACCATAAATATCATTTTCTTAATTTCAAAAGTTGCACTAACACTTTGCCACTTCCCAACTCAAGTGGAATATCTTTACCAACCATACTTCTTCACACATTCTATTCTTTCCTAATCACTCTTTCTCCATCTCTCTATTCTTTCTTTTCAACCCTTTTATGTAACTCAATTTTATACTTTTTCAATTAATATATAGTATGTTATCTTCCATGCATATTCTCTTTAAATTACTTTAAATATTAACAAAAATTATTTTATAAAATTTTCTTTAATTTAATTAAATAGTAATTTATTATTAAGCTTGGATCATATGCCTAATTATTCAACATTAATTAGTTCTAAAATAGAGGTTTACTTTAACACTAAAACCTTTTCTTTTATAATGATGACAATAGCATTTGAATCTGTAGTTTTTGGTAAATTGCTTAAGTGTTTTTACTATTAATTTAATTTTAGGGGTGTATTTAATTGTAATTAACAAAATTCATTTCGACAAGGTCGTTGTCAAAAAAAATTATTATTATTTTATTTTATTATGTAAAAACAACTTATAAATATTAAATAAGATGAAAGCAAATGATTGAATCAAACATCGGAGTCACATAACTGTGTAACTTGTTGATGTAATTTTTCAAAGAGGAAACTCTTACCATTTTTCACATCCTGAATACATAATTCATGAATGCACACGTGTCAAGATTATGTTATCCTATAGGTCATGTCACAGTGGAACAGTTTGAAGGGACTGAAGCACGGAAGAGGACAAAACTTGGTGTGACTGTCACGTGTCTGTGTTGCTGGACCAAATCTTTTCTATGGAATATAGATATATGGCTTTATTATTTTGTTTCACATTTTATAGATCATTACTTGAAAAGTGTGGAGTGGGATTCATATTCATTGTGATTGTTCTTGTTGTATGGCAAATAAATTGTTTAATTAATGATAGTTACCCTATCACAAAATGAAATTAATTTTTAGTAGATTTGAAAATTCAAACAGTTCTAAACTAAAATTATGCTAAATTATTGAATATATATATATATATAAAATTAATTGTACATTATTCTTATTTTTTTTTATTTTTTTAAACACATTCATTCTAATATACTTAAATCTAAACATAATAACTTTATTCATAATATCTTTTCAAATCCTCATACATTCACTTCTTCAAATCTTCACACTTTCACTCTTAAATCCAAACATAACATAAACTCCGACTTGATTAATTACAACTTAGCAAAGTATGAATGACATCAATCAAATTTATCAGGTGAAACAAATCAATTATCACTAAATTTCTAAATTTTCAAGCATTAAAAAATCCAAAATATACGCATAGATTTATTAAATTAAATTAAAAATACTAGTTATTTAAACAAAATAAACAAATATTAAATTTTATCTTTTCAATCTTTAACAATCTGTTCAAGAAAATTAAAATTTGATAAGCCAAATTTGTGTAGTAAACATCAAATCTTCCAAAATCCAACTTGTTGTGAGAAATTTTTATATTATAAACATTTTCTTACAATTATTCTTTCTTTTCGATTTTGCTTTCAACATTTTCTTAAAGTTATTGAACAATTTTGAGATCGCTAAGCGGATTATGTAGAATTTTGGTACCTCGTACCAAAACCATTTCAAAGGAGATAACTAATATTTTTTCCAACAATTCATCATGTGTAATTTATTTTTAAAAGTTAAAATTTTGAATTATTGAATGAACAAAATACGATTTTTCGATATGTATGGCATAGTTGATTATACTGAAAAGAGTATTTTATTTATGTTGATTTGAAGCCATTCAACGTTTACACATCTATAAACTAGCTCAATATCATGATCAATTAAAAGACTCTTTAAAAGTTATGTTTGTCAAAATCTTCAACTACTAAAAGGTATATTGAATCAACATATTCTTCACACTCTTTATTAATATTATAATCTCAAATATTGATGTTATCCAATTCTTATTAAAAATTTAACAAAATTCTTTTATGCATCATTATGCAACTTGACATTTCAGATAGACTGACACTTCAAATAACAATAATCATCTGTCATCACACGATAAAACATTATTAAAAAAAAATATGAGGAGATTAGACCAAAATATATTCATTAAAAAAATCTAAAACCACACTAAACGAAAGTCTATTATACCAATAAAATGATTTTATGTGAATAAATTCTAAATTAGTCAACTCATGAACTAACAAAATTCAAGTTATTTTTTCTTTCTAATAAAAATCAACTTCTTTTTCAGCAAAATATATATATATATATATATATATATATATATATATAATTAACTTAAATAAATTGAAATTGAAATTAGTTAAATTATTATGTCAATTTAAATAAATTGGAACTGAAATTAGTTAAAAATATTGTTTTATTTTTTGTATATGTCAATTTAATACGTAGTTCTCACCTTTTATTTGCAAATCTTTTATCACCCTTTTATTTAAACTGGTAAGTGACAAAAATTGTACATGATTCACAATTACTCATTTAAATAAATTAAATTTCAACTTTTAAATATTATTTATAATTATAAAATAATTACTTCATAATTAATCACCTTTGAATCTTTAATCATACTCATTTTCATCTAATTTTATCTAATATATTATCTCATGAATTTATTTATTTTTTAATTTTTTCATGTCAATCAAATAAATTATAACATTTTATTTTATTTTATTTTCTTCCACTTTTCATTTCTCTATCTCTCAAACAAATAATCTCACTTTCCATAATCTTTTCCTTTTTCTTTAACTCCTTCGATTCAAACAAAACCTAATAAAAAAATATAAAATTTAATAAATGAAAAAATATTTTTAAAATAATAATATATTATATTTTACTTTCCTTCCAAATCAGTTCATACGGAAGAAAGTTTAAATATATTATTTTCCTTTTTTTATGATTATTTCATTTTTGTTATTAAACTTTCAATTCAATTCTTTATGAGATCGTTGTTTTTCTATAGTCACAAGAAAATACAGTGCAAGTCTATACAAAAACTCAATCTTTACAATTTAAATTTATAATTTATGCTACTTGTACCACATCTCTAAACCCACTTATCATATAATAGAAAAATAAATTAATTTACAAGAGTAGCAAAATCACATATACAATATAAATACACTTTAAACAAATTTATCCTCACCGTGTTAAATTTTATTGAAAAACAAACTTTAATTAGTTAAGTATATAAGTTAATTATTTATTTATTTTTTTGTATTTTTGATTCAATGCTAATTTTTTTTTTCCTCTCTAAAAACTACATGCTAAATTTTTTACCCAAGTTTACAATTGCATATGGCTAAACTTATAATCTTGAAAATCACTTCACCAACTAAGGTATCATTAGTGCTACACATTATGCTCAAATTCTTCCTTATTATGAAGTTCTATAATATGCCTATTAATTCCTATTAGTTCACATTGAATTAATGGTGTATAAAATTTAGTAGAAAAACATAAATTATTGTATACGTGTCCATATTTTTGTTTGCCTAATTGAAAAAATATAATTACCTAAGGAATTACTTAAAAAACAATTATCACAAACAACACATGTGTAAAATGACACAAAAATTATGTACGATGAAAATATATAAAAAATATGTCTTATATATATATATATATATATATATATATATATATATATATATATATATATATATATATATATAT
>Ga0123342_1005216_pt1 | contig 19094 bp, 7 predicted proteins | sample Turbeawhitnodule_FD_89960 | JGI IMG/M metagenome (GOLD analysis project Ga0123342, IMG submission 89960) | Root nodule microbial communities of legume samples collected from Mexico - Turtle bean Mexico white nodule | ecosystem: Host-associated > Plants > Roots > Nodule | place: Mexico: Nepantla... | reverse complement strand
TGGGGTACCTCAAAAAATCCCCAGTTTTTGCAAGCATCTTCAATCTGCTCTAGGGTAGCCTTCTTCTCCTCACCATTGAGATTCGCCAAGTTGATCACGGGGAAGTTCTCCATCTCTCGCACCCTTTCTTTCTCTTATCACTTCGGATAGTAATCTGAGTTTGTTTGTGTGTGCAGATTGATTTAAAACTATGTATGTATTTGCTATTTATACAAAAATTGAAGTGTATAGTAGAGCTGAAGAATATGAAGAATGGTGTTAGGTAAGCCACATGAATCACGAATTGTCGTTATCATTTAATTTTGTGTCATTGAATTGTCAACTTTAACTCGGATTGGAGTTATCTGGAAGTTATCTTTCAAGCCTTTTATACTGAGGTAGATTCTAGATACATCTCAAATGTATATTAGGTTAGTTTAGATCATTTCTTAAATAAATGACGAATAAGAAAATATTTGTTAATTTTTATAAATGAGTATTGTCAATAACAGTTAATTATTAATTTATTACTTTCATATTGTTTAGTTCTTTTATTGGTTTTACTCACTTGTTAGTTTTTTAGGAATTGAAAATGAATTCGAATACTGTTATGAATTTATCCAATTTTTATAATTATATATAGGGAGGTTGATACGTGCATCCTCATTCCATTCTAATACTCATTCTCATTTATAATTTATTTCTAAGTTATATATTTAATTATTTTTACTTTTTTTTATAATTATTTTACCTTTATTTAGTTTTTATTTGATATTCTGATCCAATATTTATACAATTATAATTTTTTTAGATTGAAGAAAATAAAACTTGTTTCTTTTATATATTAAATATTTAATAATATCATATTTTTTTATCTTTTTTATTTTTTATAAAAAAGACTATTTAATTAATATTTAGAACGAAGAAGGACAATAAAAACATGGATACATATATATTCTTTTCTTGATGGAACAAAATTTCATATTTATTGAGTGTAAAGATATATAAGAGATAATTTTTTACTTCTAAATAAAGATCGAAATATTCAAACTTATCCTATACTTACTTTGTTGTGTTTTGTTCAACTAATTACTATTCTTCTGTACCAACAATTAATGCCTTTCACACTTTGGAGCTTCTTTCTTTTAAAAAATCACTTGCTTAAATTTTTAAAATTTTTCAATGTGTTAGTTTAGCTTTATAAAATAATTAAAAGCTAACAAAATATGATTTAATAAGAAATTATTTAAATACTTTTTCATATAATATGTGTATTTATATTTATATTTTTAGTGCATTCATATATAATCAATTGTTTCATCGACTGAATAATTTTTGCAATCATAAATAAACAAATTAACTTCTATTCTATATATTAACCTATTATCATTAGATTATTTTACATGAGAAACGCATTTAAATATGTGACAAACCGGATCATTACGATCATTCTTATAAAATGGATTGTGTTGATTAATACTACTATTAATAATTTTGTATTAATATCATGGATAAAATTATCATACGTAATTCAAAATAATAGTTGGTGTTATATATTTAAATAAATCACGAAAAGCATAATTTAAAAGATAAAATTATGAAAATTAAATCAATATAAATGTTGCACAAAAAAATATATAATCACATGTTTAAACTCTGCCTAAGAAAATAATCACATGTTTAGACCATGTTTAGCCGTCTCAATTGAACTTAAAAAAAATCTAACATTGTTTTAATTGGACGGCTGAACGCCATCAATCCATTGTCACACCAAAACTTCTATTTATTTAATATATTTCCTTTTGGGTATCTTTCTAATCCTTAATAAAAGTTTACTTAAGGAGTCAACTAAACATGATTAAGAAAGTCAAAAAAATTGACCACTTAATTGGAAGCTCTTGCCAAAGTAACACTGAAGAGTGTAATTTGCTTTCAAGTTGTTTCGAGAACAACAAGAAGAGAAGTAATTTGGCATTTGATATGTTATACACTTAAATTGAGTGGTCAAATTGTGTTTGGATTTTGCATCTTTAAATTGGGTTAGAAAAAAAATAGTAGTTTTACATAATAAAAAAAATAACAGTTAATGTTTTAATATATTTATATTTTGTAATTTTATTTATACACAGACGTGTGTGTACCGTTGATTATAGAGTTTTTCAATAAATGATTGAAATTATTTATTTTACATTCTAAAATAATTGTTCACTTTAGTGGGGTGAAAGACTTATTAATGTTTAGTTGCTAAACTAAGATAATTTATATTTTGTTTTTTTCATTTTTTATAGTTGTTTTAAAAATTTTGAAATTACATTTTTAACACTCTCTACTATTATTGATATTTTTAGCAACTTTTGGTTTATATTTGTTAAAAACTCATAGTTTTTGTATACATGAAGCTCAGACGTTTTTCGTATCAGACATCGATACTCGTAAGAAACATGTTGATAAAGTATCAAATTCAACAAATATTTGTTAGATTTTTTACAATTCTAACATGGGTCTAACACAAATTTAAAAGGAGAAATACATTGATTTTCTAAAAACTTAAACTTATTGTATAAATTTTTATTATAATTATAAAAATAAGGAATAAATCATTTGAAATCAACCATGAAAAATATTTTTCTGTTAAAAAAAACTGAATCGTATAATTATATAATATATAGATTTGTGTCTTCGTGTCCTATATTTTAAAAATTATACGTATTTCTGTATCCGTGTTCGTATCGTATTAGTGTATGTGTCCGTATTTGTGTTACATGGTTATGTATGTTGCACATTATAAAATAAATCCTTGTGGATTTTGTAGTTTTAAACAAACAAATTTAACCGATGAAAAAGAGAGTGCAGTAAAAAGTATGGTCGAAAGTGGACATTGCTTAAACTTCTCTAGCTTTTTTTTATATTATTTTATTAGCTTGATTTGTTTTGCTTTTTAAAGTTTTCCGGGTTTTCTATTTGGTTTGACTAAAAAATATTTATATATTTTCATTGAAGCTTATATTTTATTCAATTTTATCTTTTAAAATCATGTTTTTTTTTTAATGGAGAGACTAAAGTAAATTAACGTAGAAATTATATGACAAAGTCTTTTCTTAAAAGATGACAATATTTTAAAACAAAAATTATAGGCAAATGCTTCCTACACCCAATCATTTTTTTTAACCTTCATCCAACATATTTTTTTAATTTCCAAAAATGTCCTTTATTCTGGAAATAAAAATATGAAATTGAAAATAATATATTTTAGAAAAATAAATCTGGAAGTGGTTAATGAGTTTCGAAAATAAAAATCTGGAAACAAAAATTAAAATTCTATTTCGGACAGAAAAATCTGGAACTGAAAATAATACATTCTGGAAAAAAAGATCTGGAAGAGAAATTATTGTGTTTCGGAAATGAAAATTCGAAAACAAAAATGAAAAGGTTATTCCAGATAAAAAAATCCATAATATAAAGTTTTGTTTCGGAAAAAAAAATCCAGAACACATATTTCGAAAAAGGGAGTTTGAAAGGTATTTTATATGCACTTATTTTTTAAGGACAGTTTCGTTTTTTTCACTGGAATCGGGTGCAGGAAGCAATTGCCAAAATTATATAAAGATTATCTTATGCTCAAAGCCCACCAAGAAAAAGAGTAAGAACTTACTGGTCTCATATTTTGAAGTCCAGTCCAAAACAATACTAAGAAGAGGAATTGTTGGTCAAATTTTCAAATTCTCCCTGCATATCTATACCTTCTTTTCACACCTCGTATTTTCTTTAATTCCAATTCTAGGGATTTTTGTTCACTTTTTTTTCCGTGTATATCGGATTGTGTAACACCCTTTAACTATAATATGTATTCTGGATTATATTGCATTATGCATAAGTTATTTTTGGATATTGTATAATCTATAAGTTATTATTGAATCAGAAACTATGTTTCAGATTCTATAATTTGGAATGGATTTTGTGAAAGAAAAAATTATATATTTCGGATAGTAGAATTTGAAAGATTTCCAGATCCATAAATATTTTATTGAATTCTGTGTAAACAGAAAAAAATAACATTGTAAAATCTAAAATGTATTTTTTCACAAACAAAATGGTTTGTGAGTTTCACCTATGAAAGTGTCTAAATAAGCTATGGAGGTGTAAATAGAAACAACTATCAAATATGGTATAATTTTGGCTTTCAAATGCATTCAACACAACTAACTTCGTATTAAAAAAAATTATAGTTTCTTAATAACTTACCCAACTTTTCAAGTTGATAAAATTTTAGGTTATTTCTTTCAATATTCCTAATTTATTTTCATGATTAAAAGATTAAATTATCAATTATTTTTATTATTGTTGTAATCGCCCATATGTATGTATTATATTATTGTTTTTATAATGTATTATGTTATGAATAGATTAGAAAAGAAATCCATACAAATTATACAATTTAAAATTACTTTTTTTATATAAATGTTTTTAATTGTATAATTCATAAGATATTTTTAAATTATACAATTTAAATATTTGTTAAAAATTAACTTATGAATTATGCAATCTTTACCTAATTCATATTTTTTTTTTCAATATTATGAAAAAATAGATTACACAATTATAAAGTCCAAAAATAATTCCTAAATTGTAAATCCGCACATAAAAAAAATTAGATTTGTTAATTTTTTTTTCATGCTAAATTTTTTTATTGTATAAATCAAGAATCAATTTTCTTTTCAAATATTTTTTCTTAAATAAGAAGGATAAAATGTAAATTTTGATATGAGATAGGAATGAAAAAAGTATCTAAAAGTTATTATAATTTACGGTGAACCTAATTTAATTTAATTAATTTCGTAATTTTTCCAAAATCTAATGAACTATAAGTTCTTTTAATTATTTTAGCTTGATTAAACTCAATTGCAACAAAATGATCAATAATTAAAACAATAGCAAGAAAATAAAGCTTTAACTTTTTTATTTCTGCGAGTTGTCAGACTATTATTTAATTTTACCATTCATTTTAATCACATGAGTAAGTCTCATTTGATTTAAATTTATTAATTCTTCTTCAAATTAAAATCAATAAGAGTTGCTCCGCAATCTTTTTTTTTTATTAAAATTTTAAAAATAACCGAATACACTATTTGTACTATTAATTATTAAAATAACATTATTTTTCCCATTAGAGAAACTGGAAAAAAAAGTCTTATAATTGTTCGAAAAAGTAAATTTTAAATATTTAATTCATAAAAATTATTATTAACTATAAATTAAAAATAAAATTAAGAAATATGGGAATTTAAAACTTTTAAAAGTTATGAAAAATAACTAAAAATAATATATATTTTTTATTTTATTTCAATAATAATCTAACAAAACGTTTACCAGAAATTCAAAGAAAAGAAGTTGCAGACAGTAACTAACCTTTTTTACAAATAATAATTAAAAGTCGCTTATAAACTTTTTATATTTCACCTTTTACTTTTATCTAAATATATTGGTACTAGTTAAGCTAAATTATATTTAATTTGAGAAAATTAATATGGCCTTAGTATTAATCAATACCCATAATACTATTATTATTACATAATAATAAATAATAATCACAACTAATGATTTAATTAATGGGATGAAATTCTTAGTTAGCATATGTTGGTGCAGGTGCAGGTGCCGGTGTTAGAATTGGGGTTTGCGTTTGGAATTGTAGCGAGCAACTTCGGTGGAGTCTTGCTCTACCTTCTCTCGATCTCACCCTTCTCCAATCTGGCGTTTTCTCTCAGGTTCTCTCTCTGCTTCAATCATCTTTTCATTTTCTTTCTTCACCCCTTCGCTTATTATCATTTTTTTTTTTCATTCTATGACACTGATTATTTATAATCGATCGTATGCGTTCTTATTTTAATTTCGAATTTAGGAGTGTAGATTGTTGTTTTAGGGATCTGATGCGTTTCCTTCACTCTGATCTATTTTTCGATTTCCAGACACTCAGTTTGAAGAGAGATTTATAGGCTTGTGACTCATGTTTCTATTCGTTTGATTAATATATTTTGATTTAGTTTTTTTGGATCCCTCAAATTCTGCATGAATCTAATCCCAGAAAATGGAGTTAGTTTGCCTAAAGCCTGTTTTGGGTTTCCGAATTGGGTAATTAGTTTGCTCTTCACTTTTGGTGAGAAAATGAAGTTGAAGCGAATTCAAATTGAGATAGATATAGCTGCTTGGTAGCAAAGGTGGATTTGTTAATGTGAAATATGGCTCTATTATGTTTATAGGCGAATGGATAATTGTATAAATTGAAGGAAATGTTTTTAACTTCGTTTCTGAAGTTCAGCTTCTTGCTGTACAAGTAATAGACTATTAGACTTTAAGAAATCAGCAACTGGGTTGTTTTTTCCAGCCAGGCATTCTCAGGGTCAGATTATTTTCCTTTTCAAGCAAGATAGTGGTTTTTGGGCAGGAGACGTAAGATTAATATAATGGTATTTGTATATAAAATAGGCCATTAGGGATCAATTAACACTGGATAAGTTTTTCTCACAAATTCTATATTCGGATTAATAGTTTCTGGCATGTGAATCACACCCATAAAAAGTTGCAAATACCTTTGAAGATTAAGGGACTAAATACTTCTCACATTAACAATCCTGTTTTTTGGGCGACATGCAAGACCTGAATGGTATGAAATTTCATTTCATCATTCAGATATATTAAAATTACTTATAAAAATTGAAGGGGTTTCTCTTGTGTCTATTTGGAGGGTTTGAGAGTCATAAAAAGAGAGGGACTCTTTTTTGCAGGTGCCCAATTTGTGTCATTATTTGGTGCTTAGGCTAGAGAGGAATGCCATAGTTTTCAAAGATAATTCCTTCAAACTACATCAGCTTTGGGATAAAGTATTCTTCTAAGCTGCTTTGTGGTGTTCAGCCAGTAGATATTCCATAGTGGGTTCTTTATCTGCCTGGAGAATGTTAAGCTTTGCTTTGTTAATTACCTTGCTTAAGTTGTTATAGGCTTGTTTTGCTTTCATTCTCTTTTAGGAGGATATCTTATCCTCTCTTATACATGCTCCTCTTGTCATCAGAAATTTTCTTTTTTCCATTTAAGATGTGGGATAGTTAGCCCCCCTGGACACAGGTCAAGTGATTGGTATTTGGGTTGTTGTAATAAAATATAATGATAGAAATGGAATTTATTGATTGATAAGAGATTTGATGAAGTTTTGATCGGTTTTCATTCTCTTTTCGAAGCAGGTTATATGCAAGCAAACTAACGTTTATATGAATATCCGATTACCGGACATGGTAAATTGTGTTGGAGAAATTGTTTTAGCAGTTAATAACTGTTTCTTTGTATATGGGCAATTAATTGTTTCAGCAGGTTCCCCAAGTAAACTTTTGGTTTTTGATTCTTGAGGATGGTGCTCGTTTTGGCCCTGGGGGATTTGCACATACCCCACAGGGCACCTGATCTTCCGGCAAAGTTCAAATCCATGCTTGTCCCTGGCAAGATCCAGCACATAATTTGTACTGGAAATTTATGTGTTAAAGTACGTCCATCTTATTGAAATAATTGTTTTTGGTTCAGTTTTGACTCTTGCCATGCTTTGTTTGAATATAATCAATATTCTCTGCTTTATAGTTTTCAACTTCTTTATTATGAATGAACACAGGACACAGATTAGAAGATCTGAAATTTTCATCTTCCCTTTTATCTTTTGACAAGTGAAATATTCTCTAAAATCTTGTAGTTGTAAGATTTGATTTCATTTGGAAAGTTTAGCCCTCATTACAATGTGTAACATTTAGCCGTAGAGCACATTAAATTTTGTTTTGTCAGTGTCTGCGTTGTCTATTTTATCTTTGCCATTGTTCATGATTCATAAGTAGAAAATTGACGAGTGTTGAACAATTAGTAAATTGGGGTAATCCTGGGTGCCTGTATGGAAGGTTTGTAATGGTTCCTTTGGCCAGTGGCATGGTGTTGTGGCCTAGTGGGATGCTCCTTGATTTTTTCTGTTACGCATTATTTACTATTTCCAAAGGGCAAGCTGAAAGACTGTTTTCCCCACACCCTGTTCTCTATTTATATATTATTGAACATTTTCTTCAGTAGCCTAAAACATTTTTATGTGCATATAAAACTGATTATCAAGCCTGTTAAGATCAGTGAAACTGTGTTATTGATGACAACAGAATGAATTAAATAATGATTTACTATACTGCCACTGGTAGCAGGGTTACTGTCACAATCTTGTAGGACAACTTCTGTTCATACATTATTTACCCCCTTTGTATTGCATCAATTATCTATGTGCACCTGATAAAAATAATTCATTACATTTGTTATGATTCTATTTTTTATATATTACATATTTTATTCTGTTTTTAGTTAATTTTACTTCATTTCTGCTCAGGAAATTCATGACTACTTAAAGACTCTTTGTCCAGATTTGCATATAACCCGCGGTGAGTATGATGAAGAGACGAAATATCCAGAGACCAAAACACTAACCATTGGCCAATTTAAGCTGGGACTGTGCCATGGTCATCAGGTCTGATTTTGATTCTTTTGCCCAGCTTTATCTAAACTGGACCTAAGAAAATTGGGAGCATGGATGAATCATAAGGAAATTACCTTTTGATGTATCAATAGAAAAATGAATGGTTAGTTAAGATAACTTGGGACTTGTTTGCGATGAATTAGAAGGTTTAAAATATCAATTACAACCCACATAAAGGTTAATTTATTTCACTGTCCATTGAAATTTATCTCATCTTACAAGCCAACAATCCTAGAGCGAAATGTGTAGTGAATGGTAGCCTTCATTGACACTGTATTGCCATCACACAAACTTAATCAGTTTTCAACATGCCCCCACGTTCTACATCCTTTCACCATTTCCCCTATTATTTCATGTTTAAAGAAGAGCACACAACGATATAATTAAGATTTATGAACAATTGATTTCTGTCGAACATGGCTTTAATGGGAATGGGTAACCAAATGAGATGACGGAAGAGAATAACATTATAGTTATTTAAATGAAACATTTAGCAATATTGGGGCCAATTTAAAAAAAATAAAACCATAAATCCTACTATAACAGATCAAAATCCAGGAGTATGGATGGCCACAAACAGTGGTTTCTGGTTAGAAGAATTCATTTGCTCCATTTCCCTTCTAGGTTTTAGCGGGTAGGATTTTCAAGGCAGTTTTTGGGTGCTGCATTTGAGTGTTTTGATCAAAGGTTTGTGGGTTGGAGTTGTAAGTCATTCCTGCTGTATGTTACTTTGCTACAGCTAACAACTTTAATCTCAGCTGAATGATATACTTCACTCTGCTACGCTGCACTTGTATAGGTTTATTTATAGTCTCTTTCCCATCTTTCTTGATGGTGTTTAAGTTTAACAGTTAGAGTTTAGATCTGTTATATTTTATTGTTCCAGCTTCAACATTTCCATTCAACCGTATTCCTCCTGTGATTAGAATTTTTTTGAAACTGTAATTGCTTCTGTTTAGTAGAAACTTAAATCGTGCTATATAATGCATTGATATATGATAACTATGAGTCTTTAATGATTGTGAAGGTTATTCCATGGGGAGACCTAGACTCACTGGCAATGCTACAGAGGCAGCTTGATGTGGACATCCTTGTCACAGGTCACACCCATCAATTTACAGCTTACAAACACGAGGGAGGTGTGGTTATAAATCCAGGTTCTGCAACCGGTGCCTACAGCAGTGTCACTTATGACGTGAACCCAAGTTTTGTCCTTATGGACATCGATGGTCTGCGAGTTGTGGTTTATGTGTATGAACTTATTGATGGAGAGGTTAAGGTGGATAAGATTGATTTTAAGAAAACATCTACAAGCCACTCTGCCCATTAAACACTAGGATTTTAGACCTGGTCTCTTCTATCTTTCTCTCATTTTGTTGTTTAGTTTTTTTTTCCTCTTTCAAACTTTCCCAAGGGTGTACTGCTTTTAGTTTTATTTTGTTTTGTATGTACACTTGTATTTGGCCAAATCATAGGATTGTTAGGATTTCATTAATTTGTGATCTGTGCCAAACTTAATGACTGATTGATCAGTAACAGCTTTGTGTATTACTCCTTTTACTAGTTATTGGCCAAGAGCCAAGATGATATGCAACCAAAACAAAATTGGCTACATTATAATTTTGGTTTTTCTTTAACATTTTATGAGTATTTTGGTTTTGTTATTTCCCCCCTATGATTTTAGTCTCCAGATTTTAGAAAATTTGCAATATTAACCAGATTTCAATTTTGCATACATTAATTTCTTTAAATTACTTGAATTATTCTTCATGATACTTTAAATGGATTAGCTTTTTATTCAGTTAGATGAAAATAACGAAAACGTATTTAAGGTACTGGAGGATCATATAAAAATTACAAGTTTTCTATAAGTTAAACTAATAATTTTGTAGAAGTTAATACCGTGAAACGAAAAACAAAATGGAAATCGCCGATATAAGAATATAAATATTATTATAGTGAATAAAATCTTATTATAAGAAGGTATTATGGAAGAAATTAATTTGGGAATTGAGAATAAAATTTGGAGAGTGAATTAAGATAAAAAAAATAAAACAATTATAATAATAAATAATTTAAGAGTTTGGAAACATAAATAAATTTTAAAGTATGAAAGTGGGTATATTGAATTTGTTGCATGTCAACTCACCCAGAGGTTAACTTAAATACTTAACTTTTACGATAACATGCCATTTTGTTACTTATCATCATGAAATCATAATAACATAGTCATATTTAAAGTTAACAAAAGCCTTAACTAGAGAGACTAGAAAAAACTAATAAATAAAAAATATAAAAATAAAATCAAAACTAAAATACTCCTGTATCCATTTAAAAGATAGATTTAAGAAAACGAAAATAACGATTATACTTTGCTTGCGAATGGATCCTCGAGTGTGGCACAAAGTTGCAGCGATTTCAGGTGCAATTCCTTTCTCTCTTTCATAACAATTCATATCCTTTTCTTCACAAACCATAATTCACTGAATCTGAAACATAAACAGGTGTTGCGGCACTTGGATTGGGAACCTACGGTGCTCACGTTTTCAAACCCCAAAACCCTGCTTACAAAGATGTCTCTTTCTACTCTCAACTTTCTCCCAATTCATTTCCACTTCTATTAAATCATAAAGCTTGGTTTTTTTGGTTCCTGTTTAAATTGAATTTTGTATCTGAAGGTTTGGCACACTGCATCGCTTTACCATTTGGTTCACACCGCTGCCTTACTTGCCGCCCCAATTACAAAACACCCCACTGTTGTAAGTTCTCCTTGAGAAATTTTCCTACTTGCTCTTCCCTTGTGAACCCTTTGATTGTTATTGCTATGATCAGTGTTTGTGAAATGAAGACTTCATTTTTTTGACTCACCGTTTTCTTCTTTGCAGTTTGGAGGCCTTCTAACAACTGGGATTTTAGCCTTCTCTGGGACGTAAGCTTTATCTCAAACCTTACTATTTCAATGCCTATTTTTTATTTTACCAGTGATGTCTTCTTTGTGATGCTTATTTTGGGACTAGAGAAAATGTTTTTCGACTTTTATTTTATTTTTCTTTTTGGGAGGGGAGTTGATATGAAAAATTAAATGTGGGCTTAGTGAAAGAGGTTGATCTCAACGTGGGAAGGGAACGCCTGCATAATTTTATGTTAATGATGTAATCAACTATAATTTCTCTTACTGAATCAACGTTTGGGTCCAAACTCTAAAAATATAATCTCTAATTTTGGAGTTAGGGATGCCGAACAATGGAAGGTTAACCCAGTGCTTCGCAAGATGAGCAGGATACCGGTTATCTCTGTAGAATTATGCTAAAATCGTATCATATTCTTGACAATGTTGTGGGATGTGACTAACCTATAATACCTCAACAAAGTTAAATTGTCCACCTAGGTAGAAGGGTGATGTGAGTGTGTTCTAAGATTCTTAAGGCATACCTTTTGAGTGCGGAAAAAAAAAAGGAAAAGCTAGCAATTTGGGTTTTTGCCTGCCCAAACCGAAGAATGTAGCTGTTTGCAAGCATGTGTAGAGCATTTCAATTCTCCCTATATGTGACCAGTGAGTCCGAGTCAGCCCAAGAAATACACAGATCAGAGTGAGTATTCTGAGTTGATTGAAACCTGGGAAATTCTAACGTCTATACTTCAATATCTTTGGGAGGTAATCCAATTACCTATAATATTTTGGTGATCCAAAATATTGTTTCTGCATCTCCGCACCACAAAGGAGCACAAAGTTCTAGAATTTACATCCCATTGTTTGAAGCAGTTATTTTCAGACTCTGTATCCAATAGCTGTGTTCTTATTTGATTGATTGATATGCTAAGCAGGTTGGATGGTTTTTTAACTTGTTTATTCTTGAGCACAATAACTTATGCCTTGAATTTTTGTTGGCAATCAGAAAACATGATACTGTGGGTTTTTTCATGTCTTGTGTCAGATTTTGAAATATGTTGTATCAGATTTTAAGTGAATTGCTGCCATTTTAGAGCTGTTGCATAGAATACGCCCTTTCTCCAATTAATTACGCTGGCCTATAACAATATTTTGTTGCTGCATATTTTTGGTTTGAAATATTGGTAAAAAAGTGTTGGAATGATGAAGGATCACTAAGCTGTATTCATGTTTATGATGTTGAATTTTTAGGTGTTATACTGTCGCACTTCTTGAAGACAGAAAATATTCAACTCTGGCTCCATTTGGTGGCTTTGCGTTTATAGCAGCTTGGGGTAGCTTGTTTTTCTGATGACATTTTGGTTTGTGCTGTTACGGCATCTATCATTAAGTTTATTAAAAAGTAATCTCTGAATCAACAGTTATCAGCCCATATTGTACTTCATATTTGTAAATCTTTTACGTTTGTCTTGCCAATGGTTCATGATCTTGAAATCAGTGTTTCTACCAATGATTTTCTTAACAGATTGAAGATTTTCTGTTGACTGTTGAAGCTAACTCTATGTCCTTAGCTGAAGGGGGGAAAAAAGCACGACCTACATAAATTTAGCTATAAAACATAAATTATAACATTGCTTTCTAAGATTTATAAATAAAACAAGAAAAAAATGATTGTATAGATGTTTGAAAATAGAAAACAGATTGAACATAAAGTGGCTGCTTTGTAATTAAAAAGTGAAAAAAAAAACAATTAACCGAGTTATTTCTTTCACAAGACTGGAAAATGAATTTAGCTTTTTTCAACACTGACTTTGGGTGCTCTCTGGTGCTGTAGTGGGATGTTCATATAGGTATGCTTGATTATTTCCATAAAGTTTGTGTTTACCAAATGGAAAATAGGCAACATTTTATGTTTATCATTCCGAAGAGAGAAATTAAAAAATGGAATGAAGAGTGCTTTCTAGTTGATCCATCACACCATCCATGTAACATGTTGGGTTGTGATTCAGTTGCATCAACAATAGTGGAAGCACCTAACTATTCTGGGTCTGGTGGATGGTTAGGAATTGCAATATGCTTAGCATTAGAACCTTCAAATATGCAGTCTTCTTCTCAATCACATGTGAGTCTATATTCCATGGGAAATGAGGAAACAGGGGCATGTAAAGCTCCTGGTGGTGAACCTGACTTGATTTTCCCCATAGTATCTAAACATAGCCACTCAGTTCATGAATGCAATGAAGAAAAATGCCTTCTTCAACTGATATTTTATGTCTAAGGCATGGAAGCCAAGTATAAGGAAGTGTGGGTGCAGAGTTATATTTAAGGAAGATATTCAAGAATGGTGCAATTAGAAGCAATCAAGTGGTACCATTACATCAAGACTAACACAAATGATTATTTGTAACAGTTATATTATTTAAGTTTTTTATTTCAGCTAATTTGCCTTGCCTGCCACTAAATTTTTTGAGTTTGGACAACAAATTTTATTGCTGAGAAAGAAAGTTTGTTGAAGACATATTGATAAATTTTATATTTGCATGTTTTGAAGTAGGCTCCAAAATAAGTATGAAAATTCCCAAATCTCATAAAAACGAAGTATAAAAAGTAAGACAATAAAGTAGACGAACTCAGTGTATCTTGGACTTGTAGTCTTGAGATGAACTACTTTGTGGTTACTGAAGAATAAATATAATATACTTATGCAAAGAAACACATAATTAAAAAATCATTAACTTAAATTAATTTTTATTTTGACTGGTTGATTTACCTGGTCGATTCTCTCGGGTAATATTAAAATTATTTCATAAATATTAAAAACAAAATTATAAGATGTGATTGATTGTTTAATTTTGTTTCTAAAAAAATTATATATATTGATTTTAATATACAAAATATTAAATTATTCTTTGTCCCGTAATTATCCGGTACCATATTTTTTTAGTAATTAAAAAGTATCTTAATTAAAAATTATAAATATTATTAAATTAAATACTCAGAACTGAGATTATTACAATATAATTTCAACAACATATTTAACTTTTTAAAAAAAATTATCATTTTGTTTAGAAAAAAAAAAAAAAAAATCAAAGTTTTGATGCTCCATTTGCACCGCTACCACTCACTCCACTGCAGCATCACCTTACTGAAAGAACAAACATAGAATTGGAAAACCTAGTCTCTGTCTCCTTAGTCTCATCTTCAAATCCACCATGTTCGGCTCCGCGCGAATCTTTTCTGACGTCGCTGTCCGCCTCCGCCAAAACCTATCGGTAATTTCTCCTTCGGCTCAATTCGCCTTCGCCTAGGGATTTGTCGAACATTCTAGAGCTTCACGTTGTCCCTTTCTCTTCCGTTTTTGCAGTTTCGATGTGTGCGCGTGCAGAACATCAACATCGGAGGCGGTATGGGAGGCGAGATCCCCGACAACAAGCGTCTGGAGTACGCTCTCCAGCACCTGCACGGAATAGGGCGCTCGAAAGCGCACCACATCGTGTGCGAGCTCGGTGTCGAGAACAAATTCGTCAAGGATCTCAGCAAGAGGGAACTCTATTCAATTCGCGAGTTGCTCTCGAAGTACTTGATCGGAAACGATTTGGTACTTTCTTCCCACCATTTAAACCCCTGTTTGCATAAATTTCTCTGTGTTGATTTGTTAAAAAAAGAAAAGTAAATTGCACCTACTTTTCTCATTGGTTGAAAGCAGTATGTGTATTGGTTTTCAGAGAAGGCGGATGAAGAGCATATATAAAATGTGTAGTGTATAATTTGATTTTAACTTATAAAATAGGTTTAATTTATTTTAACCTTCTTATTTTCTACTTGTATGTGTTTAAGGAGAATTTTTATCTGAATGGGCTTGTTTGTTTTGTTATGTGTGTTTCAGAAAAAGTGTGTTGAGAGAGATGTGATAAGGTTGGTGGGCATTCAGTCCTACAGAGGGATCAGGCATGTGGATAACTTGCCCTGCCGTGGACAGAGGACTCATACGAATGCACGCACCAGGAGGAGCCGGAAAACTTTCTCTGGATCAAGATAGGTACTGCTTGAGAAACAGATGAGTTTGAGATGATGAAATAAGTTTAGAAACTTAGCTGGTTTAAGTGAAATCAATGTTGAGATTTACATGTTCAATATGCCTTTGGCGGGTTTATCTTTTCTTTGCAAGAGCTTTAATGGTCTTATTCTACATTTTGATGTGTTTCTCGTCTTGGTTGATTGGCTAGGGAATATGCTTTTTTTATTTGAAATTTTTTAATCATTTATGCTGATATTGGTTGAAATCACTAATTTATTTTTACCATCTTATTTTCTACTTGTATGTGTTTAAGGAGAATTTTGATCTAAATAGGCTTGTTTGTTTTGTTATGTGTGTGTTTCAGAAAAAGTGTGTTGAGAGAGATGTGGTAAGGTTGGTGAGCATTCAGTGCTACAGAGGGATCAGGCATGTGGATAACTTGCCCTGCCGAGGAAATAGATGAGTTTGAGATGATGAAATAAGTTTAGAGACTTAGCTGGTTTAAGTGAAATCAATGTTGAGACATGTTCAATATGCTTTTGGCGGGTTTATCTTTTCTTTGCAAGAGCTTTACTGGTCTTATTCTACATTTTGATGTGTTTCTTGTCTTGGTTGATTGGCTAGGTAATGTGCTTTTTTTATTTGAAAATTTCTAATCATTGATGCTGGTATTGGTTGAAATCACTAATTTATTTTTACCTTCTTATTTTCTACCTGTATGTGTTTAAGGAGAATTTTTATCTAAATAGGCTTGTTTGGTTTGTTATGTGTGTGTTTCAGAAAAAGTGTGTTGAGAGAGATGTGGTAAGGTTGGGGTGGGCATTCAGTGCTACAGAGGGATCTGGCATGTGAATAACTTGCCCTGCCGTTGAAATAGATGAGTTTGAGATGATGAAATAAGTTTAGAGACTTAGCTGGTTTAAGTGAAATCAATGTTGAGATTTACATGTCTCTTAGTGAGTACCTGCCAATTAATACTATTATTTCAGTACTTTTCTCTAGCTTGTTTGTGGCTATTGGCACAGTATCTCTTTTTCTTCCTCATCTGCAGCTGCAGCTATCAATTATTTTTCCAATTTTCCCTTCCAAAAATACTTTGATGGAAGGTAGTAATAGGATTTGACCTCTAAAATACCCATTTTAATGAATCAATTTTTAAAAATGGGAAATATTTGAGTAATATTTTAATTTTGTTTATTTCCATCTTTTCTTCTTGCCTTTTTTTTTATCTTATTAGGACTTAGGATTTTACTGATAATTTATTGTAATATTTATTTTCGGGTAATATTATATAAAATTATTAGTAACATTATATAAAATGGAAAGGACAGTCTAATTTACAACGAGAAAGATGTTATAATTTATAAAAACAAGAAAAATACAAATAGTAAAGAATAAGATATCATTAAGGATATGTTATGAGTAAATTACGATAAAAAAGAGGGTATATTAAATGCTAGTGAATAGTTTGTATAATTGATTTCATTAAACATATAGAAGTTAAATTTTGGCAAAATCTATTTCTTAATTTCCTTCTCACTTAAGTAGTCCAAATCCTAAAACAATAAAAATGTACTTCTAAATTACAAGGTTTCTAATTCTAAATATGTTAAAGGTTTAATAACTCTTTTTTTTTTACTTTTATGATTATTTTCTTAATTTTGTCTCACTATTTTAACCGTTCTCAATTTGGTACTATTTTTTTAAAAAAATAACTCAATATAATATCTTTTGTCAAATTGATGGCAATAACGTTATAAGAAAAACACATAAATAACAAATGATATGTCTTCAATCAAAGTTGACTTATTATGGAAGTGAAACATTAAACATAGAATCAATACCACTTACTGTAGTAACATTGTCAACAATAATTTAATAGAAAAAATCACATTGACTTAATTATTTTAAAAACCTGATCAAATAAAATATTAAAAATAATGGAACAAAATAGAAAAAATAATCATAATAAAGGGACTATAAAAGTTATTAAACTAATTTTAAAGACCTAATAAGAACAATCCCGTGGTGGATGCACTCTATGAGAGGTTCATTTAGCAAGTCCATTAAGTCAATCTTAACATCCATCTTTTTTTCCAAATTTATAACTATTTATGAAACTTTGCAAGTTTTCTCCCACACCAACCAACTTGTGCATGAAACTATATATTTATGGATGGTTCACAATGGGTGATTGATAAACTCAACAAACATTTACAATGATAAACTCTATATCGTTTTGATAACTTCTTATAAAATGAATTAAGATGAACAAAAGAGGAAAAAAAAAGACAAAAGATATGAGATTTAATATTTCTTTAATTTTTTTCTTACTTAGATCAAAGCAAAAAGCATGAATATATTGTAGTTAAAAATTGGTTTTAAAACGAATAAAATTGGTTTCCCGAGGCGTGAGTAATAACTGTCCATAAGGACTTATCTGCGGTGTATTGCGCAAGTTCTCCAGGATACAACAGGAACTTTCCGGAAATTTTTTAGGATCAGAACTAGCAAGTTTCTCTTTAAAAGAGTAATACCCAAATAGAACCCAGAAATATTATAATAATAAAATAATGAGGAGAGAGAAATTGAAAAGGAAAAATGGAGAAGGAAGAAGATGGTGAACGGAGGGTTTGAAGAAGATGAAAAGGTGAGTGTGTGAGATGCGTTTTCTGAAACAAATGGGATGCAATATTTATAGATGGAGAAAACACACTGTCGCATCTTCAAACCCTAAAGGAGCGATCATGGCCGCCGGAGATGGAGGAAGACCTGCGGGGATGGAGGAGCCAACCACCCACGAATCTCGCAACGTTTTCAAGATTCCACACGACCAGCAGAGCAAAGGCGTAAGTGTTCCCAGTCGTGCGGCTACGATTCAGGATGGAAGGGGCAACGTCACGTGATAACCTCGGAGTAGATCCAGTCTTCGTCGAACCTCCGCGATCTCCTCCAACGTCACTGAAGAATTTTAGGGTTTTACCACATACTCTGTTTTCAGTTTCACACACTTTGTTTTTCGTTTTTATTTTTCTATATTAGGTTCTGTTTTACAACAATCCCCCACATATTGCAAAAGATAAAACATAGAAATATTGAAAGAAAAGATTATGGGTTCATCTAGGATGTAATGCATCAGATCTAGTATAGCAAGCTATATGAACCAGTCTTAGATTGATGAACGTAACACATAGTGTAGTTGATATAGTGGTATAGCAAGCTATATGAACTAAGACATTTAGTATGTGTTAGAGGTTTATCAATCACAATACACCCTCATATTACTTGCTATTGTCGTTGTGTTGCGCTACTAGGCCATGCGCGTGCCCGATATTCATGAGTGCTATAGAAATCTTGTTAAGATCTCATGCAAGCGGCCTCATTTGACACTCATATAGGTGATTTCATCAAATGTATGCTGCAAATCATACACCACCCATAAGGGATATTCATATTAAAACTTTGTAAATCATTAAAACTCCTTTACCTCTGAATTTTAACCACAAAGTTTATCCTCTCGATTATGCAGTATCTAACACTTTCACACACCATAGGAATGGACAAAATTGATTTAAAATCAATATTAGTGCTAGCAGAACTAACAAGTGACTTGTTTTTACCCATATGAACCTTATTCATGGGATCTCCAATCACAAAGGTTGGGT
>Ga0123342_1005215_pt1 | contig 19101 bp, 10 predicted proteins | sample Turbeawhitnodule_FD_89960 | JGI IMG/M metagenome (GOLD analysis project Ga0123342, IMG submission 89960) | Root nodule microbial communities of legume samples collected from Mexico - Turtle bean Mexico white nodule | ecosystem: Host-associated > Plants > Roots > Nodule | place: Mexico: Nepantla... | reverse complement strand
TCTTACTCCCCAAACAGATCTTCCTACATCTATATATAAACACTGGTTTATCAAGAATACGCAAGAAAAGCATTTTGAATTGTTGATTCATTGCCAGAGATGGCTTAGAATCAATAGTTCATCCACAAGTTTGCCCAATCTGTAATATTCTAGGATATTTTAATCTTGTAAAAGTACTTAAACTTTCCCAGGCTTAGTGCCTTGTACTGGCCTATCAATTCCAATGGCATACACTTGTAAATTTCGAAGTTATTTAACACATGTACTAAATGGAAGAGAAGTTCTTAGCTCATCCATTGTAGCTAAAAGCAAAAAACTTACATTTGTCATGAACGTTTGGAATTATGTTTGAAATTCTTCGAGGGATTCCATCATTTTCAAATCCAACAGAATCCATTCTTACAGACCCTTTTCGCTCAAACCAGTCTTCCATAAATCGTGCAGCTGCACCCTTGTTATCCCCGCTAATTAATGAGTTTGTTCGGCTCATTGAAGTACCATGAGTAGCAAACCAATTGAAACTTCCCAAAGGACCCCATTCATCATCAACAAACTTCAACAGAGTCATTTCTTTATCAACATTATACTTGTATTTGCTTCTCTCTGCCTCAGGGTTGTTGAGATAAGCACTGGGACTGCGATTTACACCAGCATCTAAGAGCTCTCCTGCAAATTGGAGATAATTTATCTCTAACCATGTGAGATCACCAAAGAGAGGGGAGAAATGACACAATAGGCTAAACAGTTGGCTACCAACAACAAGTGCACTTGCTAGAATATACATTGATAGCTTCAAAATAACAATAAACAAATTCATAACACAGATAAAAATGTCAGTAAAACAGAGCAGCCTAGAAGAAAAAGGTAAAGCCAAATTAGCCAATCTCATTCATGATTCCTGTAAATTTCTTGGAATGAACTTATTAATATAGGTATTATCAATGCAAGATCCTTGCAACATTTATTTTAATTACCTACTTTGATGGTCAATATTTGAAGATCCACTTCCTATTGTAATCCCCTGATCTTTTCATCTCTAAAGAAATAATTTGAACACAAAATTTAAAGAAATTGATGTTGATGACAAAGAAAATTGAACCCTAGATGTAAAACTAAAACTAATCAACTTGCTTTCTCCATTTTTTCATCTTTTTTTTCTGACATGCTTTAACAGGATGCAAATCTACCATGATTATAAATAACACTTCAATTATCCACATGTGATTGCATTTTCTATATGCAGAAAAAGGGATAAAGGACTGAGAAGGAATGACGACTCTTTTCCTTACCCTTATTGACAAATATTGATCCTGGCCGGAGATTTTCATGGGCTTCCACAACACATTTCTCAATGCCATCGACAAGGACATCAAATGACTGCCGAACAAATCCAAGAGATGTCACAATGTACACAACATATTGAAGATAACCCCCAGGACCAGCATGAGTGTGAATTCCACTAATAGCCACATTCTTTTCAGTATAAAGATCACCATATCTGTCAAACAAAATAAAGAACAAGATCAGGCAATAAGATAGGGATCAAACAAAACCAAATGGAAACATCAGCTGTTATTCCTGCCAGAGAACACACTCCCTGGAGAATCCTCAAGCTCAATGTGAACTCAAGAAACCCAGGTGAGATTCAAACAAGCATGCTTTATTTGTCAAGCCATGAATCTGTCCTAAAATCAATCTTCCATAATTTCTACAAGTTATTATCGCAGTAATTTATTGATAGTAAAGAAGCCATTATTGATACCTTGCTTTCAGCCTCTCAATCACTTTGATGACTACAAGCTGAGAAGCCATGCAAGCGTCGAGGTTCACAAACACCACCCGGTTACCCTCAGGCTGAGCAACAATAAAAGCTCTAGCCCGAAGCCTGAAGTGAACCCCAGATGCAATTTGCTCCGTATTAGCATAACCCATCATATTGACATCAGCTGCAGGACCGGTAATGTCATGGCTTCCAACACCAATCAAGTACTCAGAAAAGGAATGCACGGCATCACTCCTGAGTAGTAGCACCAGAAGCAGCAGTAAAAGGGTCCACACTCGCATGGTTGCAGATGCCTTTCAAAGGAGACGGAAAAGGGAACTATATCACACCCAAATGCAAAGCATAAACAAGACCGGTTTTTCAGGCACCCCCAGTTCTTCTTTTCCCTTCCAAAATCACACCCAAATGCAAAGCAAAAACAAGACCGGTTTTTGAAGCTCCCCCAGTTCTTCTTTTCCCTTCAAAAATCACACCCAAATGCAAGGCAAAAACAAGACCGGTTTTTGAAGCTCCCCCAGTTCTTCTTTTCCTTCAAAAATCACACCCAAAAGACTTCCAGTTATTGAAAAAAAAAAAAAAAAACACAGATGGATATTTAAAAACTTCCAAAACAAGCGACTCCAATCTCGCAAATCCAGAATATAAAACAACTCTGCTTCAACGTATAAACATGACAAAATCACAGAATCGCAGGAAGCAATAAAGGGTAATTCAGCTTCTCACCACCCAAATGCAAAGCGCGATCACGAGACCATGGTGAAGTAATTTAAGGTGTCAGTGAATTGCAGAACGACAGCCCCAGAAAATGAATAGGGAAAAGCAAAATTGAGAGAGAAAGAGAGAAGAGGGAGAGAGTCCAATGAAGGAAAAGGAAGTGAAATAAGAATGGTTGGTTGAGTCTGTGGAAACTGGCACGGTTTTGAAGTGAAGGTTCCTCTCTATCTACCTCCTATTTAAGGTGAATTTCACTTCACCTTCACCATTGCATGGATCAACCCATTCAAAACATTATTACCTTTTTTTTTCACTTTTCCTTATTATATGTGAAAAAATATACATTAACAATTATTATAATATAGTCAGCAAATTAAGATACTATTTCATAAATAAAAAAATTACACGTAATATAATATCTCTATTTTTCATATTTATGAAAAATAATTTGGGTATATAAGGATTGTTAATATAAATGTTGAAATAGTTAAGAGATCTTTTATGGGTATTTATTTAAAAAGAATAATATTATATGAGGAAATTGGAAAATAAATAAGAATGATGAGTGTAACTTACTCTAATGTATTTGTACAATAAATGTAAAATTTAAGTAAAGTAAAGTATGAAAAATTTAGCATAGATTCACTTCAGTTGATTTCCACGTGAAAGTACTCATTTCCATGTGTTATGATGGTAAGTTTATACAGACATTAAACTGTTATTTAATCATATATGTTAATTTTAATTATCTTTGTAAAAACTTTATAACCAAAAGTGTAACTATTATACATTCATGTTTGGAGAATACTTGGAAGAATCATCATTACTTTTCTAGAAAAAAAAAGTAATTTCTTTACATGAATATGTATCAGCTTAAAATTATAGTTTAGAAAACAAATTTTACAAATTAACTCGTTAAATTTAAATTATGGAAATGTTTTTTAAGAAAAAGAATAGAAGCTAACTACTACCATCTTGTAATTTAATATTGTTATTATTATTTGAGATAATGTGTACATATTATTATTATCAACAAATTTTATAATGCTCAAATAAGCATTTAGTAGTCAGATATAATAAATATTATAAACATATATGTATTTTTTATAAAATGTATATTAATAAATTTGACAGAGTGTGTGAACACAACTAGATTTAAGTGGATGACATGTGTGCAGCTATCCTTAAAGTAAACAAGTGTTGAAATTGAGTAGTGCCACATTCATACTTTGAGGGATGAGCCAAACACAAATTAATGCTTTGAAGTAGGCACATAAAAACTTAGTGGAGCTACTATCATCATTTTCCTTGACTAAATTCTTTTGTGAGATATTAGCTATGAGGTTTCCTTTGTTATGTTTTGAGTGTTTCAAATAATTTTTATTACAGTGAAGTTTAAGTTTAACTCAATTCCATAAAATCGGCTTATAAGGTTAAAGTTTGTATCCACTTATATATAATGAGAATCTCCAACACATCCTCGTGTTGAGACTGTCAACTCGTGCGTATGACTATATATTATGGATGGTCCGATAACGGTCCGATAGGGGTGGTCTGATAAGCCCAACAAACACTCGCTATAATAGACTCGAAATGACTCTGATACCATATTACAAAGTGAACTTTAAACCTAACTCAATCCCATAAAACTGACTCACAAGATTAAAGTTTGTACTCACTTATAAACATTATAGACAATATGTGGGATCTCCGAAAATTTTGATGTTTTAAAATTAGAGTTCAGCATGTAAAATATGTACTATATATTACATATATTGAATAAAATAATTCAAAATACTTTAAAAAGGAATGTATTAAATTGTAAATCCTAAATTCTAAACATAAATTTTAAACATATTACATTCATTATATGTAACATAAGTAACCGATATATTAAAAGAGGTGTATTTGTGTATGCATCGTTTGGTGTTTAAACTTATATAAAACCAGAATAATTGAAAGAGTAGAGAAAAATTCATCACTGCCGAATCAATCAACATGTTTGTGCAGATGTATTGGTTTGAATGTGAATGCGAATCACCGAAGTGTGTGATGGAGAAATAATGATGAAAGTGATGTATATGATTTTACACTAATTTTTCTGAATCGGTTCATGACTCTAAAATATTAGAAGTTTCTTTAGAAATAATATTAAGAAAATAATTAAATATAATTATTAATGCTTTAAGTTAATTTGATAGATATATTCAGTTAATATTTTGAAGGTATTTATTAATGATATTTATTTAAAAATTTTGAATAGTTAAAAAATCTTCCATTAGGAGTGAATAAAGAAAGATGATGGAAGGTGTGATGGGCCATTCCTTTAACTTTTTCAATGTATTCTGCTTTTGTTTTTTGTTTTTTATTTTTTATTTTTTCTAAAAATAACCTCTTTTCACATTCATTGTTCTTCGAAAGTGATGTTGGTGACTGGGACATATATAGATATAATAAAACACAATGATGATATATAGATATATTAAAACACAATGATAATATATAGATATAATAAAAGACAATGATAATTTAACACTCTAATTTTCCACACGCTAACCATTCATATTTTTACTTTATTTTAAAATTATATTTATATATATATATATATATATATATATATATATATTTATACTAGTTGAATATAATATTTTATTCTTTAAAAAGTTATAAAGTAGAATTGAGAGTAAAAGAGGGGTGTCAAAATTGGATTTTCCTATATACCGTGAAATATATTCAAATATTTTGCTATAACAAATGTTTCGTATCATTACAATTTGTAGTATGTAAGTTATTTTAATAATAAATACTAATACCACAAATTTTTTAAATGTATTTCCATAAAAAAAGTTTTTATCATAAATTACAAAACTCAAAACATGTATTGAAATAAAAATATATTTGCATATTTGACCTTGTAAATGATACTTAAAAAAAAATAAAAAAAATATGCTTCGTAATATATTTTTTTAATTATCTTGCTTTGATTAATGTCGACTATAGATTTCTAATTCTTTTTATCAGTCGAGCAACTCTTAGAATAAGAATTTTTTATATATATTTTTTCTGATTATTTCATTAAAAAAATTCGTTAATATGCATAAATATGTTTGAATATCAAAGATTTTTTTTTTATAAATAAGTCAGTTTCGTACACATCAATATATTTTAATATTGATACATTATATGAATTTAAAATCCTTGTATTTATGTTTTTTGAATAATTTATTTATAACAGAAAAATATGAACATAATGATTGATTAATTAAATGTACGAGCACTTAAACTTATTTTATGTTATCTTAAATTAAATACACTAATAAGTTGATGTTGTAAATTTAGTACTTGTAAGAAATTTCTTAGCATTTTAACTTATAGGAATTATTTATACTACAAATTGTACAACTTACTAATATGTCTTTTTGATAGTCTAGTTTTATAGTTATTTCACTCTCTTGTATTTAAACGATGAAAGAATAACTAATGAATTCATTAAAAAAATTAAATTTAAATATAGTACTTAATTATGTAAATTAAAAATATTGATAAATTACTCTTTTTGCCATAACCTATGAAGCTCGAACACTTCTGCGTGTCGGACACCGACACTCGTATGACATCTGTAAGACACGTATCCGTGAAGTGTCAAATTCAAAAAGTATTTGTTAGATTTATGAAAAATTTAGTATGATTCTAACACAATTTTAAAAAAGAAAAATACATTAATTTTATCAAAATTCAAATTTTATTGTATAAATTTTTATTATGATTATAAAACTAAGAAACAAATCATTGTGAACCAGTCATGAAAAACATCTTTCCGCTAAAAAAAAATATGGAACATACTTGTACACATAAATCTTTATTGTCAATTTATATAATTCATAATTATATAATATATAGATTCGTGTCCCGTGTCTTACATTTTAAAAATTTTACGTATCTCCGTATCCGTGTCAGATACTACATAGGTCATAACAGTGCAAACGAAGTAGCTCACTAATAAGATTGATCCAATATCATAAACCAATTTTCACATAATATTATTATAAAAAAATTTCATAAACCAATTAAAAATGGTTCAAAATTTCCCCTTTTAAAATAATTAGCATAAAAGTCAATGTAGACATATAAATTAGTGCAAAATGGATCACTTATATCACCTTATTTATGTCAATTGATCAAATAACCAATGTAAACAAATAATTGGTGATAATGTTGATTGTTATGTTAGTTACTCTCAAACATTTCTACTGTTTTCATCTATTGTTATTTTATTTTATTTTAGGTTTTTATTAAGTTTCAATATACTTAATTTTATATTAAAGTTGGATAAATACACATTATTCATTTTAATTTAGCACTAACTTTTGTTTCATGATATATGTAATTTTCAAACTTGATATCACTCTTAACAAAATAGTGAAAATAGAATCACACTTATGAGAAGAAATGGAAAAAATAGTTTTAAATTAATTTATTATTATCATTGTATTTCCATGCATTAATTGTTCTCAAACATTACAATCACACTCAATTGTTATTAAATTAATATTTGCAATGAGTGAATCATGTTTTTTCTTTATATGGTATTTTTTTTTTTTGGTATTTGAGTTTAGAAGTTCATGTTTGTATTAAATTTTTTTCGTTTATTCGAACAATTACTCAACAACTCTTGAATTAAACTCTACTAAAAATATGTCAAATCTACGCCTTAATTTTCTGTCTTTCTTTGCGAAAAAGGTGGTGATAGAGAAAATCAGAGTGCATGATTTTGATAGTTGAGTTGTGCTGCTTCTTTTGAATCAATCCATCGTCACTCTTTCACTCTGATGCTCACACAAAAATGGTGAATCCTCGATTTCCACGTTCCACCATCTCAACTCTCACTCTCTCCATCGCCTTCTGCATTGTCCTCGCGCTATCTTTTCTCGTCACGCATTCTGATTCCTCCCATCACACGGTAATCTTCAACCCCTTTTGTTTTCGTTCTGTGATTTTCAAGGGGAAGATAAACTTTTCATTTTATTTCTCGAATTATGGCTTATTTGTTTTCTGGGTTGGCTTATTTCGAAGAGAAAATTTGTGGGGTGGGGTTAGTTTTGGACCTTGTCATATGGGTTCAAATGGGTTTGGACCTAGTTACGAGCTAATTTAGTAATTTTCTGTAACAGAGATGACTGATATCAGAAATGATAAAATTTTGTATTTTTCTATTATTGGAAAGTACAGAGATTTTATGAAGGTAGATTAATTCGTTTTTGCATTTTGAACTAGGCTTGATGCATGATAATTTTATTGGGTGTGTTTTGGTTTGATTTGCTTAGTTCTTTTAGCCGAGGAAAATTGCAATGGAAATGTCACTACTGGAAAAGGAAACAAGTTTATTAATCTCTTTAATTTGTTTTTTTTTTCTGAGAAAGGATAACCATTGTTGTTATACTTTTGAACTAGCCTTGACGTGTGTGTTGTTTTGATTTGTTCTTGTAGTCTGAGAAATTTGCAATGAAAATGTCACCACTAGGAAGGGGAAAATGTATGTTATTTTCTCTAATTTGTTTGCTTTTCCTGAGAAAGGACAAATACTGTTGTTATGCTTTTGAACTAGCCTTGATCTGTGCTAATTTTATTGTAAAACAAACTGGGTTTATTTTGATTTGTTATTGTAATCTAGGGATTTTCAGTGGGAATGTCACTAATGGAAAGGGAAAGTCTTTATTACTTTCTTTCTTTGTCCTTTTCTTTTCCTGGGAAATGAATTCTTTTGATGAAGCTAGGTCACTATGTGTTGTTCTGCTGGTGAACTAGGATGCTAATGGTGGTGTTGCACATGGATTTGAATCAACAAGGAGACACATTCTTGCTCTGAAAAAAGATCCTCTCAATCCTCGGTTGGACCAGATTCGCAAGCAAGCCGATGATCATCGCTCTTTGGCTCTTGTGTATGCTTCCTATGCACGCAAACTCAAGCTTGAGAGCTCAAAGCTTGTCAGGGTTTTCGCAGAGCTATCTCGCAACTTCATGGATCTAATGAGCAAGCCTCAATACAGGCCTCTTTTTGGGAATGATGTATCCCATATTGATGAATCAGTGCTTCGTCAATTGGAGAAGGAAGTGAAAGAGCGAATTAAAACCACACGCCAGGTGATCGGGGATGCAAAGGAGTCCTTTGATAACCAGCTCAAGATTCAGAAGTTGAAGGATACAATTTTTTCAGTAAATGAGCAGTTAACCAAGGCAAAGAAGCAAGGAGCTTTCTCAAGCCTCATTGCTGCCAAGTCAATTTCAAAGGGCTTGCACTGTCTCTCCATGAGGTTGATGGAAGAGAGGATTGCACATCCTGAAAAGTATTCAGAGGAGGGAAAGCCTACCCCTCCAGAAGTTCAAGATCCTAACTTGTACCACTATGCTTTATTCTCAGACAATGTCCTTGCAGCATCTGTTGTGGTCAATTCAGCAATGAAGAATGCAAAGGAGCCGCACAAGCACGTGTTTCATGTTGTGACTGATAAGATGAACCTTGGAGCAATGCAGGTGATGTTTAAGCTGAAGGATTATAGTGGTGCACACATTGAGGTTAAGGCAGTGGAGGATTACAAGTTCCTGAATTCTTCTTATGTGCCAGTCCTTAAACAATTGGAGTCTGCTAACCTGCAAAGATTTTACTTTGAGAACAAGCTCGAGAATGCTACAAAGGACACAACCAACATGAAGTTCAGGAATCCCAAATATTTGTCAATATTGAACCATTTAAGGTTCTACTTGCCAGAAATGTATCCAAAACTGCATAAAATTTTGTTTTTGGATGATGACATTGTGGTTCAGAAGGACCTTACTGGGCTATGGAAGATTGATATGGATGGCAAGGTGAATGGAGCTGTAGAAACATGTTTCGGGTCATTCCATAGATATGCACAGTACATGAATTTCTCACACCCCTTGATTAAAGAAAAATTCAGTCCAAAGGCTTGTGCATGGGCTTATGGAATGAATTTCTTTGATTTGGATGCTTGGAGAAGGACAAAATGCACAGAAGAATATCATTACTGGCAGAATCTTGTGAGACTCTTATTTAGTTTTTTACCACAACACTTTAGTTCTTCATTATATTACATCACTAGCAATGGTGCTAGAGGCTGCATAATCAGATACTAGAATAGAAATAATTTCCCTGTGCTAATTTTGAACTTTGAGGCTATATCATTTCATATATATTTTTTTTTATATAAAACTTTCATGTTAGATATCACTATGCAACTTGACATCTCAGCTATGCTGACACCCATCTAAGCAATATCATTTCATATTTAACGGCTTGTGTTCATGTTGCTGCAGAACGAGAACAGAACACTATGGAAATTAGGGACATTGCCACCAGGTCTAATCACATATTACTCAACAACAAAGCCACTGCATAAGTCATGGCATGTTCTGGGACTTGGCTATAACCCAAGCATTGGCATGGATGAGATCAATAATGCAGCTGTGGTGCACTTCAATGGCAACATGAAACCATGGCTTGACATTGCAATGTCTCAATTCAAGCCACTTTGGACAAAGTATGTTGACTATGAACTAGATTTCGTTCGGGCATGCAATTTTGATTTCTAAAGGGTTTAGTTTCCTCTCACTGATGCTGATTCAAGTGTCACACAGTTTATTTGCTGTTTAGTTTTTGATATATTATGCTTATATGGTTAACGTAATTCCCAGCTGCTGCAGGAAAAATTAATCTTGTTTCTTTCTCTAATTGTAAAATTCATTTGTATAGTAACTCTCCCATTTCTTTCCCATTATTTATTCACAACATTTAAGCAATAATGTTATTTTTAAAATATGCTTCATCTGAATTAAATGTTCCACTCTGGCTTTGGTTGTTTTTATTTTTGTCTTGAATAAACTTTAACTTCTGATTCTGATATTTAAAATATATATTTTTAATTTCTATACGCACCATTTTTAATGTTTATAACTTTAGATTGTAGAGATTATTATAGGAGATTAAATGTATATAAAAGAATTAAAAGAGACTAAAATGGTCTATCTAACAAACAATTAAAATAGGCAATTTCTACAAATAAGACAGAAAATAAAGTTTGTTTATAAGATTTTAATGAGTAATTATTATTATTTTGTTCAAATACAATTTTCATTCAGATTTTTTTATCTCAGATAGTATCGATAGCAGTCACGAGATATTGTCCATTTTGGAGTTTAATGTATTGTTACGATTTTGTTCTTAAAAGGTGTATCAGTAGGTTTGAGGTAGGGTGAAAGAGTATATAAAGTGTCATTGACCATTGACCTTAACTCCTGAACAATGTGGAACTATATTAACTATACCGGAACAGGAGTAAAAATCGAGAAAAGAAAAACTAAAACAAAAGAAGGTAACAAAGATATATTTATGAAATTAAATTTCATTATGAATTAATATTAAATAAAAAATATTATTTTATAATTAGTTATTTATTAGGTTAGAATTTTGTAAATCGAAAATACAAATTATATTTTTTATTTTATTTTTACAATTTAAATTTTAATACACATGACTTATGTATTTATTTAAAATGTAGAGTACATGATGCAATACATAATAAAATTTTAAAAATTGTATTATGTGTAGATAAAAGGAGTATGGAATCAGAAATTGAAATGAAGGGCGCCATTTCCAAATTGTGAAAGGAATAACACGGCTTCAATCTATCTATTATATTATCCGTTCATAAATAAATGCCCCTAATTTTTTCCCTCTCATAAAAATTAATAACTAATTAATTCAACAAACAAACAAAAAAGATCTCTGTCTTCTCTTCTGCCATCGAATTTCAGGAATGAGAAGGTTACCACGCCTTCTCCTCCGCCGTGCATGACCTTCCTCCGCCGCCACCATGCCGGCCACGCGTCCTTCCTCCGATCTGATTATCCACCGCCTCGCCTCCTCCGATTGCGAAATCAAGCTCAAAGCCATTCGAGAGGTGAAGAATCAGATCATCGGCAACCGCACCAAAAAACTCTCCTACATCAAGCTCGGCGCCGTCCCCGTCCTCGCTGCTGTTCTCGCCGGCGCTGATGCCGATTCCGCTCCCGGCTCCAGCCTCATCGTCCAGTCCGCTGCCGCGCTTGGCAGCTTCGCCTGCGGCGTCGATGCCGGCGTCCGCGCCGTTCTCGACGCCGGAGCTTTCCCTCATTTGATCAGGCTCCTCTCTGCCGCTGACGACAAGGTAAATTCGAGTAGTTACAGCGTGTTTTTCTCGAGTTTGTTTTACGTGTTTTGTTTCTCAGACATTGGTGCTTAAGATGATGCTGCTATTGCGAGAAATGAGGAAGCGCTGTTTGTATTTCTGTGTGGTACATTGGAAGTTAGGAATTGAGTAACTCGTTTGAAAATAGTCATGTGTTTATCTTGTAATCAACTACAGTTTCTAGAATGTGCGTATTTTAGTTTGTCCGTAATCCTGTCTTTCTATGTCTTTGTTAGGTTGTGGCATGTTGATGTACTGTAACCTTACTTGGTTTCTGTTGGCTCTACTAGTTACTATGGTAATGGCAAGAACTGCATATGTTTTTTGCTTAGGGATGAATACGGTTATGCTATTTAGGAGATGTATGATAGGGTGGAGTAGGAATGCCAAGGGAAAGAAAAATGGAATGCTAAGTGAATGCTATTAGTAGAGAAATTGGAAGGACCGAAACCTGGCTTTTGCCCTTTCCAAGAAGGGAGTCCGATTATTAATCTCCTGATAACTTGTTTTCCTACCATAACATGAAGCATTTTTTAGTGCGATGGATGCTTTAATAAATATTGCTTTTGTTTGGCTGCATCTGGTGGGTATTTAGGCTGTTTACAATAGTTGTGAGGGGTAGATAGATTATGATCTAATGCAGTCTGTGGGGTGTGGAGTGGACATAATCTACCAAGTATTGTCACTTTGTACCTTCATATTTTAGTGTAGGTTGAATGGACAGAGGTTTCAGGAAATGCATTTGTTATTGTTTCTATTTAACCTTTCAATGTTAAATATTTTTCAAGACTTCTTTATGCCTTTTGTCCTATTGTGTCGTGCAGTAGGTACAACAAAACATAGCTGCCTAACCTTTATACAATAATAATTTTTGTGATATGTGATATGCCTGTTATTTTTTCTCTTTTCTAATGATCTAATAGACCTGTCTCCCTTTGATTTCAGGTTGCGGATGCTGCTGCCCGCTCTTTAAGAATGATTTATCAATCAAAACTAGCTCCAAAGTATGATTTTTATAAAGAACAGGACATGGGATTTCTTCTTTCATTACTGAAAAGTGGCAATGAAAATCTTACTGGACTAGGTGCTAGCATTGTTATTCAGTCTTGTGAGACAAGTGATGAACAAAATATATTATGCTGTGCTGGTGCCTTAGAAAGACTTATTAGTCTTCTTGATGGCTCTCTAAGCCAGCGAGATTTTAGTTTAGAGTCCATTGCTGCAATTCTTAAAAACAATCCAGAAGTTGTCTCTAAATTTGTGGACCTTCAAAATGGAAGAGCTTTGAGTTCAATAATTGAATTAACCAAGGACAGATATTCTCGGACAAGGTTATTAGCCTCCTTATGCTTGATTTGTGTAAATAATTCATCTTCTTGCTATCTACAAGACACAGGAATCGAAACCAAATTGATAAATATTTTACTTGAGCTCCTTGATGATTCCGGTAAAGTTGGAGACCATGCTTGCTTTGCCTTTTCAAGTTTAGTTGAAGGAAAAGAAGATGTGCAGAAGTTAGCATTTGAGGCAAATGCTATTGATAAGTTCAACAATCACTTGCAGAATTGTGCTTTACATCCCAAACGTCTTGAAGGGATATTCATAGCCTTGGCTGCTCTTTGCTCAAAATTGGAGTGCTGCCGGTCTAAGTTTCTTTCATTGCAGGTGTGTTGTTTCGTGGAAACTATTAGTAAAACTCTTACATTTTTTGCTAGGAACCATTTTTTAATTCCCCCCCACCCTATATATACCACTGTCTTCCTTGCTTTGGAAAATATAAACAACTAATGAAAATTAAAAAGAAACCTACAAATTTAACCCTGATACTGATTTACTTGAAAGTAGCCTTCTCTCGACTGTTATTATTGAGTTTTTCTTTTGTCTCTTGTTCCTCCTTTTTGTGTCATTGTAATTTTGGCTATGTGAATGTGGCAATGGTTTTTCTTTATCATGTAGCACTGGCGACAAACATGTAGCATCGTTTTTTCCATGTCTGCTTGTACTTGCAGTTATTTTCTAGAACAATAGCTTAAGGGTTCTAAGATTCAGTCTGGAAACTGATGCTGTAGGGTTTCAAGTTTCGACCGACTTTTTTTTCTTTCATTTGTAGGTATGCTTTATATTTATTCTCTATTAAATGATTAAGTTTTTTAGGTTGTATCATTAGGCTCATACTTTTTTTCTTACTCGCAGCTCTTTCTCAGTTATACATATTGAAGCTTCCATGTAAATGCGATTTTTGCTTAATTTTTCAGCAGAAATAACTTGTGTGTGATATTGCATTAGCTTAGTAAATATGTCAACAAATGGTACCAGAATCTGCTGTAAAGAATGGAATACTCCCATTGGTTGTTAACATGATGTCATGGCATTGAATTGAATTATATATGGATGGTAGTGAATTTAGCATTTATTGATGTGCTGTAGATATACTCCCTGCAATGTGTCTCTTCCTGATACATAGATTAGATGATAAGCTATTTGTTTTTCTTCTGAATCTTGTAATGGAAAAATTTGCCCCTGTAAACTATGAACTTAGATACTAAGTCAACTTGCAATTTCTGCTTCATTGTTTGTGAATACAGGCCTTGAATATATTAGTTGATGCCTTAACATATGATGATGCCAATGTGCGCACTGCAGCTTGCATTTGCTTAAAAAATGTCTCACGCTCAGTCAAGGTGCATAACTTGTGACTAATAGCACTCTGTCTTTCATCCTATGTGTAACAGTTCTCATAAAATTCTATTCAGAATTTGAGTGCAGGCTATTTCATGAACGAAAGGACTATTGCTACTTTGGTTCGGCTTCTATCTGATCTTTCTACTTCCGTCCGAGTATGTCTTATCACATTCCTAGTTTTTTGTATGTAAGTTAAATTGAGTATATGCTGGCTTTCTTTCCTGGAGAAGTACAGAAGGGAAATTGCCAGCCAATTGTGCTAAAGGATTAAAATCTAAACTGTGGAATCTGAGAGTTAAATATCAATTACATGTTAATTATTAGTAAGCAGAGCTTTTTCCATATTGCCAGGTTGCGGCCCTTGGTGCTATTAGCAACCTAGTGATCGACTTCACACCACAGAAGTCTAGATTCATACAATGTGGAGGTATTAAGGAGCTTGTTCAATTGACAAAGTCAATGGATTCATCCTTACGGTTAAATGCTGTATGGGCCTTGAGGAACATGGTATTTCTTGCGGACAAAATGTGTAAGGAAGAAATCTTCATGGAGCTGACAGTGTCTTCTGTAGCTAGCCTTATCTGTGGTAATGTCTTCATTGCCAGTTCCTACTTTTTCTGATCAATTGGTGTGTGCCAAAAAACTTGTCATTGATTCTGGATACACTGCAGATCCAGAGCCTTCTGTTCAAGAACAAGCTCTGGCCCTTGTTCGCAATTTGGTTGGTGGATGTATGGATTGTGTTGAATATGCTTTTGCTGAAGATGGTATCATACTGGATGCTGTTGGAAGGCAATTGCAAAAATCTTCAAAAATTGAAATTGGGATACAGGTTGGAAATAACTTTTGAAATATTCATTGGTGGAATACAGTCATTACAATGGACATTGTTATTGATGTTACAATCTAAAGATATATATTATGATTATGTTATGGTTCTCCTTTCTGTACTTCTGTCCACCCTCTTTTTGGGTTATGTTAGGTAAGGGCGGAAGGAGAGATGATTCGTTTCGTAAAATATTTTATGCTAGTGAAATTCTCAAAATTTTGTTTATGCAACGAGAGATAGTTTCTCCTTACAACAGATTACAGAGGGAATTCTGCTGGAAAACATAGATTGAGTGGCTAAAAGTTATTAGGTAAAGGCATAAGAATGATTTTTATATTATATTTCTAGCACACTCCCTCACGCAAAAGCCCCATGCGTCTGAAGTGTGGACAATGCACAAGCCTAACTACTTTGTGCTGGAGTTAAACCTTTTTTAGAAGAATGGTGATGCCATGGTACCAGGGCCGCTATGACTAGGTTATATTTTTAAAATTTACCACTGTAAATCTGTTGCATCAAATATTTATGGGGGCAACAATAGATCCACTTTCATCTCTTTTTTTTGGTATGGCTCAATCAAGTCATTTTGAGATTAATATCTTGTTTATTTATATTACTTCGATTTTGAGAGCATGGTTCTGTCAATGTGATTAGGGAAAAAAGTATAGGATTTTTTTTTTGAAGATCTCAATGTAAGTGTAAAGGTTGAACAAGGTATCTTTGTCCCTGACAAGATAAAAATAAGAAATTAGCTCAATAAGCATATGAAAAAAGAAACTGCAGTTGTGTTGAAATCTTATTCTTCAAACTGATTGTTATCTATCCGTGTAGGGGATGTACTTACTCAGCAATATTGCATGTGGAAATGAGTCTCATAAAGAAGCCGTCATGCAGCTACTCTTTTCAAAAGCTGAAAACGGGTCTCACTCTTTCTTTAGCCGGTTTTTGCTGAGCAATGACAGTCGTTTACGCCCATCTGCCCTTTGGGTCATAGTAAATCTCACGTTTCCTGCAAGTCCTGGTGCATTTGATAGGATTGTAAAACTGCGTAATGCTGGAATTGTTTCTCAAATCAAGAAGATGGTCAATGATCCTTGCATGGATGTGAAGGTCTGTTAATCTTCCTTTCAAACTGTTCTTGTTCTTTACTCCCTCTAGACTCAACATATTCACACTAATTGGTTATGCTAGTGAAGCAATTCATGCTAGTCAATAATGTTAGTTAACCTTTATAAATTTAACTTCATTTCGTAAATTATCGTTCATATTAGTTGATGGAAGAGTTCAATTTTATGGGAACTTGTTTCAAATGGGAATACTCTCCATTTAAAAGCCACGCGGTTGATTTCACAAGAATAAAAAGGTTTTTTGAAAATAAAATTTGAATTAAATAAAAGGTATTTTTAGGATGATTTAATTAAATAGGGTTGAATGAGTTAAGATTTTCTTTAGTTATTTTATAAATTTTCTTTTCTTGATGCAGCTTCGTGCAAGACAAGCACTTGCGCAGATTATTACTTTCGGTGATAATTAATTGTAATCAGTTACTCCATATTCAAAGCCCTTGGGCAACAGGCAAAGAGAAATCTCGATAGTTCGTTTTCTTCCCATCCCCACCTTATATGTAAGGTGTCTCCAGTCTTGTGCTTCCGCATCAAGTATGGTATGTACCAGTGGATTTACATCAATGATTTGTTATCTTTTCTATTTCTGTTTTTTTTTACGGAGGCCACTGGCAAAATTTATTATGCTATTGAAAATTGGAATGGTTGACTGTTATTTAGTTGTTAATATCTGCTTAACCTTGATTGGTTAACATAATGGTAAAACTGTATAAAGTTGGCAGTGGTTCAATGCTCTATGACAGGAAAGCAACTTTATACAGTGAGATGGTGATTCTATTTCTTTTATATTTGAGATATGTTCTTATTTATTTAGGGTCCACGAACTAGTCTTCTGGTCGTGGATGGAGATTTATTTTTTCCTTGTTTTTCATACTTTCTCGCCCCTTTTTTACCTTTAATTTTTGTGCTGCTACTAGTTTGTCAATATGTCTCCCTTGAAGTTTTTTGGCATGGTATTATATTCTACTGTGTCAAATTAATACATGCTTTTTTTCGTGATTCCTTTGCAGGTGTATAAAATTACTTGTATTTTTTAGAACCAGTCAGAGCAGTGTGAAGGTTTTTGAATTTTGTAAGCACTCCTGACCAGGTCACCCCAAAGACTCTTTCTCTTTTGCTCACACTGTGTATCACCTTTTGTAAGTCGGAAAGATTAAAGTAGACTTACAGGCTTTAGTATTGTACTATATGAGTAGTAAATGTCAATTTTAGAACTTAGTTTCGATTTCATTCTGATTCTGGAATACTGACGAATGATTGAATTGTATGTGTAAGCAAAATGTCAAGGGGGTAATGATTGAAATGAATCTTTGCATGTCTTGTAAAATTTCTTTTCTGGGTCATCAGATTACTCCTGTTTCTTTTGGGAGGGGGTAAAAGCAAATGACCAATTTTTCTAACCTGTCCCAAAGAATTAGTTTCAAATCTGAATTCTTGAGAATGCGAAAATTAGTTTGTGAACACTATTTGTGAACCAAACTTAGTACCTATATTTCATTAGCATCGGCAGCAACGCATTAATTAATTAATTTAGCAGATTAAGCTTATTATATGTCATTCAAAATGAGATAGGTAACAATGATTGGAATAAATCAAAATTAACCCTAGAGTTCTAGCAAAAGAGTGAGCAATTTTTTTTGTCTTTGGATAAAACTAACCAAGAAATTTTATAGTAATAACAGCAGCTGCATGCATTTAGAAACTTAATTTTATTTCTTTATGACAAAATTGTAGTAAAAGAATGAAATTGGAGGGGGAGGGCACACGATTCGCGTTGCACTCATTCTGTTTGCACATGTTATGTTTTGTACTACGCTAGCATACAGGTAAAATCCTACTCATGTAGACTTTTTTTATGTGAATTAAATCAGAAGTTTTATTTTGATTTTTTGTAAGAATTAATCTATATACTAATTGTGTATTAATTCCTTTTAAAAAAATATTTAATTACGAGTTATTTTTTTAGTTCAACGTATAGTTAGTTAATGTCTTCATTTTTTAAGTATAAAGACAATTTTGTAGACATATTTGGTATCTATTTAGATGTGTAATTTTGGTCCAATTTTGCGTGTTTTATTTATTTTATTTTGGTTCAATTGAACTCTCAATGTAATATATTAATTTTATAGAAAATGATTTAACAAATTAAACAACATAACGAAATAAACACAATTTGAAATTAGATAAAAAAAAGTATATTTTCTAACATAAGGGCGATAAATGTTTATTTTAAAATGGGAAACTGAAGTCGCGGATTTAAGTAAATTAAAAACAAGTGTATTATTCACGAGGAATTTTAAAAAAAAAACAGTATAAATATGTAAAGTTAATTAAAAATACGTTTAGTTATTATCAGAAATAATTTATAAAGAACTATAAATTTTAAACATTAATACTAGTAACTAAATCAACTATAGTTCTTCCCAAAAAGTTTAACTCTTTAAGACTCAATAACTTATTTAAAAGGATTAAGAAACATAGTTATTGATGTAATTCCAATAGCAAGATATAGATGATTCTTTGACATTCTTAGGAGCAACTTGAGCTGGATTTGAAAGACACTTTACTTTAGAATTGGATCAATGTTCTAATTCAAGAACTCATCAAAACTTAGCACCAACCAAGACTCATATGGAAGTCCATATATTGTCAAATGGAATCAAACAACAAAGATGAAGAACACAAATTGAAAACTGGACAGAATTGAAATACTAAACTACTGAACCG
>Ga0123342_1005214_pt1 | contig 19106 bp, 17 predicted proteins | sample Turbeawhitnodule_FD_89960 | JGI IMG/M metagenome (GOLD analysis project Ga0123342, IMG submission 89960) | Root nodule microbial communities of legume samples collected from Mexico - Turtle bean Mexico white nodule | ecosystem: Host-associated > Plants > Roots > Nodule | place: Mexico: Nepantla... | reverse complement strand
TATATATATATATATATATATATATATATATATATATATATATATATATATATATATATATATATATATATATATATATAAAAGTAGGAATCTACTTACTCCAAGAATAAATGAAATAAATTATTAAACCTCCTTTCATTTTATTTTACATTAATAACTCATATTAACAAGGTGATAGGTGCACAATAATTCTCTTTTATGAAAATATGAACATTTATCTCTTGGAATGTGTCTTATCATAAGTAGGGAGAATACAAAGAAGAAGAAAAAGTCTGGTAATGAAGGAGCATATAGCACAATTTATTTATATAATTATATATAATATCTCATTCTCACCATCTTGAATCTTTGATCAAACAAATTATTCTTTACTTCTTCTTCTTTTATTACAAAAGGTAGCTACATAAATAAAAATAATAATTTTGATCCTGACATTCCACGGATGCTGGAAAAACATGATTTCAAAAAATAGTTAATTATTAAAATAAAAATTGACATTAAATTAAAATTTATTTAAATAATATATATATATATATAAATAAAGAGGAGAGAGAATTATACTACCTATATTGAGACACATTTTATAGTAGATATTACCTAATTAATCCAAATTGTTAATGTAAATTAAAATTGAAGGTTTAGATTAAGAGAAATTCATTCTACTTACTCTTGAATGAAGCCAAACCTAAATTCATAAATTTGAAAAAGAATACAAGTAACATTTAACAGGAACAAGTATTCTTCACCTCCCCATCATGGAATGTAGTCCATGCTGAGGTTTATTTGCACCATATAAAATTAGGAAGTGAAGGCAACAAAATGTTTTGTAATGGAAGAGGAATGATTCACGGTGCTGAAGAAGGTGTTGCTTCTCACAAAAGCTAGTGAAAAAGACTTCTTATTTTAAGAACTTTAGGTTAGGGTTGATGAACCCTAACAAGAGCTGGAGTGAGCCTTTGAGAGAGTGTCTGAACTCAATTTCAATAGAATTTCTTTACACATTCAAGTTTGAATTTTACATGAGGTAATGAACTTATTTATGAGCTAAGGGGGAAGTAGCGTGCAAGAGAAGCCACCTAAATCCTACATTGCATGGGAAGCTAGGGTTAGGGTTTGACCCTTGCCACCCAAGCCTCGACAAATCCTAGCTTGTCATTCCAGTTAGAGTTTCTAAAAGGTGTTCCTTGTGCCTCTTGATTTATAGGTCGAGGGTTTTCGTTCTATGCTATTTTGTGACCCAAAATACAAGGTCAAAGAGAAAGGAAAACCCTAGTCTAATTTTTACATTTTCTCAAGACTAGAAGAATAAATTGTGTGAGCAATAAGAGTCTTTTGTTGTGGCTATTCTTTTTGTACTCTTCTAGCCATTGCTCTTGTCAAGGGTTTCACATGTGTCTTCAAGGATGGTCCTCCATCAGGTCCCCCCTTGAAAAGGATCTGACCTCAGGTTTGCAATGTGGATAAAGTTGCTACCTTATAATTGAAGACAAAATCTTAAAATCCACCAGACTCATGAATCCACCTGAAAAATACAACAAACAATAAAAACACATAGATGAAAAGGATGGTGGTGTGTGTGATAGAATGGATTAGATCCTGCAAGGATTTGGTTTTTCTTTTGAACAAGTGAAGTAGTTAAAGGGTACTCACAAGATGGTGATGTAGAAAACATACCTTGGGTATAAGATGGAACAAGGAGACATACAGACTTAGGGAGGTGATCCTTAGTCTCTTCTACCCTAGGTTAGTTTAAAGTGTTTTTTCTTGAGCTATTTTTTGTTTTGTTTTAAAAGCAACATAAGAAAATGGAACATGCATTACAATAACCTCCTCCTCAACAAATTATTTCTATTTCAATCCATCCCTTATAAATCCTTAACACCAACTAACTCTCAAAACTTCAAGAATGGCTATCTTTTCAAAGCATTGGTGAATATGTCAGAAACATGATCTCTGCTCTTGCATTGAACTAGATCAATAGTTTCTTCTTTGCAAAGATCTTTTTAGAAATAAAATTTTTCACATCAATATGTGTGTTTCTTCCAAGTAGAACTGTATATTTTTTAGAATATGATTGTTGAGTTATTATCACAAAAAATTGTTGAGTTTCCTCAACCATATGATTGGCAAGCACAAATTGTAGCTGCAACGAACCCAACTTTAGTACTAGATAAAGTAACAATGGATTGCTCTTTAGAAAACAATGAATAAGTGTTTATTCCAAGCATAAAATTATAGTTTTTTTTTCTATCATCTAGATCACCTGTATAATCACTATTTGTAAATCCATTCAAGCACATTTTTTGTCTTGTAATATACCTCAAAGTTATGGTTCCTTATAAATAACGAAGAATTTATTTGGCAATCAAAAAATGTAATTCAATAGCATTTTCCATGGACTCCTAACCAAACTCAAAGAATACATGATGCATGATCTAGTTATATTAAGAGATATTATGTTGTCAACAATTTGCTTGAAATATGTGTTATTAACCTTCTTTCCATCATGATCTTTGGTAGAAGTCTCATAAGCAAATGACCAATCACTAAAGTTATCGCTAGGAGTATACAAGAAAAATGGGACTCAGTCGATCTTAGCAAGGCTAAACTCTAGTTTTTACAAATATATAAAGTAGAATATGATTTATTTGAGTTTGTATTTATTAAATAATTTGGATCTTGTATTTTGGCCAACTAGTATAAGATATTTTGGTTTGTATTTTGGGTTTATTGTAGGCTAGGTTAGAATTAAGGTTTTAAACCTATCAAGGGTTTCAATTAGTCTTTTCTTAGTCCAAGAGAAACCCTAGGTTGTTTCTAGGAGCACCCTTGTGTGCCATGCTAGGGTTAGCAGAGCGGAGAACACACCTAGCATCACATGGAAATAATGACATGTTTGGCATCCAAGTTTGAAGGTTTTCAAACTTGAATTTTCCCTTTCACCTTCTCCATTCCTTGGCCGTTTTTTAGGACTATAAATGTATGTTCCCCTCTTGTATTTCTTAAATTGAATGAGTATTGTTATGCTACCCAATTTTGGTCATAAAATTGTTTTTAGCTCTCTCTAGGGTAGTCTCCTTTGTAGCTAACCCTAGGCTCCTTTTCTAGTGAATTGGTCTCACCTCTCACTTTGCTTCTTACCTTCATTCCACTTTAAAACACCGAACCATATCTTAAATTCTTCAATTGCTTATGTGTCAATATTCATCCATTCTCCATTGAATGATCAAAATACAACTAATGCAAGAAGAAGAAGTCTATCAATCTTAGTGTAGCTTTGTGCCACATTCAACTAGAGTACATAAAACTTTACAGTCCTTCATTTGAAACATGTTAAAAAGTTCTCCTATATATCTTTGAGATAGAAAAATTACATATTTTGATTGAATCACTATTATGCCCAAAAAATAATGCATAAACCCTATATCAAACATTTCAAATTCATTCATCATGGACTTCTTGAATTTACTAAATGTGGCAGTACAATTTCCAGTGAATATAATATCATCAACATATATGCATACTAATGGAGGACCATCCAATACAACTCATATAGGACCTGTGACTCGTGCCATGACTAGAAGAATAAAGAAAGGAGACAATAGTTAGAAGACTCTTCTCATGTGCTCCATTATAACTTCTAGTTGTGCATAAATGTAGATAGTAGAACTAGTTTTAAGATTACTTTATTGATAAATCAAAGACACTCTAGAAACCCTTACTTGTCAAACAAGAAATGGTCTCTAGAGCATCTTAGGTTGAACTACACGACGCTTCTTAAGTCACCAAACCTCACCATAGTTAATCTTGCTTAACTAGATTTATGGTTGCTTAAGGAGCAAGCTACCTTCATCCTCTTCATCTACAAATAGCTCAAATAAACCTAATATATTCAGATTTGCATTAATTGAATGAAGTATTCATAATTGAAACTCATTATCTCCCAAATATCCCTTTGCTAGAGAGCCTTTTAGGCCTAGTGAAACTTGAAGAAAGTTGGCCACACTTCTTTCTTCTTCCTAACACCTAAATCACTCTCAAAACCTCATCATTTCCTCTCCTTTTTGGTGCAACGCTCCAATTATTCTGCTGCCACTTCATGAGTTTACCAATCCACATGCTTGGATTGCATCACATACTATAAGAATTTTTCCTTTGTCTCCCACCTTAACAAATAGTGGATGCTCGTAAAAATAAGTCTTAATGTGATTATACCACACCCTTGGCTTGTTTTAGTCCATAAAGAGCTTTTATTAAACTATAAACTTTATCTTCATGTCCAACCTTAACATATCTAGAGGGTTGATGAATAAATACATGTTTTTCTATATATCCATGTAGGAATATTGATTTGACATCTAACTAGAACATTGGCCAGGAATTTTGTGTTGCTAATGCCATCACAAAATTGATTCAACCATGTCTTGCAACGATATAAAATAATTATGTATAATCAACCTCGTACCATTGATTGTGCCTTCTTGCTACCAAGTGTGCTTTATAATTTTCCACGTTCAATATTTGTTTAACATTGTTTTGAAAATCCATCTTAAACTAATGATTTTTGACCTTTTTATAGATCACATAACTCCTAAGTGTTGTTCTTCTCAATGGAATTGATTTCATCATCCATTTCTTTTCTCCATTTTTCTTCTTTGACTACAATCACAAAAATAGTAGGATCACAATTCGCAAACAAGGCAAAATGAGTAATTTTCTCTTCATTAATTTCCTTTACCCCAAAATTCTACATTAATGAAAGTCTCCTCTTGTTTAATTGAGAATTCACATTTGTTGGTTTAATTACTTGTTGTTCACTTTGTACTTACATTGTTGGTTGTTGTATCTTTTGTCACACTCATTATCACCATCAAAATCAACTTTATAGTTGTTGTTCAACTTCATCTGCATGCCAATTTAAGAACTAATCCTTATCAAACACCATAAATGACTAATGATAATTTTCTCGGTGATAGGATTGTACAACTTGTACACTTTTGATTACTCAGTAACACCGATAAAAATGCATTTTTTCCTTTGTCATCAAGCTTCTTTATCTTTTCATACTGAATATAGGCATAGGAAAAACACCTAAAAATTCTAAAATAATTTGCGGTTGATCTCCTTCACTCCAAGTATATTTAGGTGTCATATTTTGAACAACAAAAGTTAGGCTTTTATTTTGAAACATGAAAACTCCAATTTATAGCTTTTGGCCAAAATGTCTTTGGAACCTATCCTTGTTATAACAAACTTTTCATTGGCTATTAAACCAGATTGGATGCTTTCAATAAATATAGGAAAAATTTGAATTGAGCTCATTTTCACAACAAAAATAACAACTATAATAGGATCATAGATTTCACTAACACCTTTGCTAATGGTCATAGTATAATCTTTTTGTCATAATTGTCCAACACTTAACAAATTGTTTCTCAAATCAAGTACATATAACTCATTGGAAATTGTTTCAACAAAACCATTCTTGGTTTTTATTTTAATATCACCTTTTCCCATCACTTTCACCCTACAACAATCTCCAAAGCTCACGGTAGACTGAATGTCTTCATTTAGAAATGAAAAAGAAGATTTCATTTCACTCATATGGTTATTGCAACTTGTATCCACATACCACAAACCTAATTCAACATTTTTTATGTCTTGAATAATCATTAGAAACTTCTACTCTTCTTTCAACCTTTGCAAGATTTGACCTATTCACCTTTTCCTTGTCATGAAGTAACCTGATATAATATTTAGAAACATAAGGACTAAATTTATGAAATTTAAAACATTTTACATTTGATTTTTCAAGTTGCTTTCTTCTACCTCTGCCTTAAGATTGATCATTATGACTCCTGAAATTGTTTATTAAGAATCCAAGAATGAATTGAAGTCTCACATTAAGTAGAAATAAGAAAGTTAAGTGACATAAGGAAAACAAGGTCATAAGAGTATTTTTTCTAACTAACACTCCAAGTTCCTTAGTCACTTTTAAGGGACATTGTGGGAGCAAGTTAGGCACTAAGTTACATACAATAGAGTAGTTCATTCTACTACTTATCACTCATATTTTGAGATTTTATGGGTTAAATTCTTTGACAACTCCATGTGATTTGTCCCCTTCCTAGTCCAGAAGACATGATGTGTAGTGATGCAAATCAAAGAGAAAATTTTATAAAAGAGCTACATGTCAAGATAAAAAAAATGAAATATAAAGGAAGGTGGGGAAATATGAAAGTCAATCAAAAAAATGAAGGAAAAAGGAAATCTTCCAAAATCTAAAAACCTAGAGATTGTGTTTCGGTTCACTTGAGAAAACATATATTTTAAAATCAAAGAAAATCCAAAATCTAAGCTAGATAAGATGACCCTTTCCAAGTCTTAAAAGGAATAAATAATAATGCATACTAATTAGATCTCCCTATGGAGTATGGTGTAATTCATAACTTTAATGTTTATGATCTTTCTCTTTTCTATGTAAGGCTTTGAGTTTATGGATGAATTCCCTCTAATAGAGGGAGGTTGACACAAATAAGGATGAAGAAGTACATGAGGAAAAAAGACAAGAGGAGCTTAAGGGAATTCAATCAAGAAGCATGACAAACAAAAGTAAAGAAGAAGAAACAAGAGAGAGATTTTAAAGAAGATTGACTAAAGGAAGCTTCAAGGCCTTAGAATATGAGATTAGGTTATTGCTCTTAAGTAGTTCTTAATTTTTAGGGGAACTTGAGAGAAGTTAGTTCTTGATGGTTATAGAAATTGAGGAACCATAGTCTAAAATGTACAGAGTTAAAAATATCTTTTGGAGCTTTTAAACTAGCACATGACATTCACACGAGCACATGGGTTAGTTGGGCTGTTCCATTTGTCTCTCCAAGCTTTGAAGAAAAATTTATGACCATTGGAACTCCACAAGTGGCACCACATATGCCTACTCCTCAAAGTCATTATTTGTTTTTACATGTAATAATTACATTTCCCTAAATTCAAGGAACTACTCATGTGTACTCCCTAATTTGAAAGGGTTTAGTTTGCTAATCATGTTTAATGGAGTTAACTCTTGATTAGCAAAGTTAACTCCATTTTATTTTCTCTTCATCTACCGTAGGTTGAGTTTCATTTCTACAAATAGGGAGATCTTTCATTTGTAAATCACATTATTAAAAGCGAATGAAATATGTGTTGTGAGTTTGCAAGAGTTTGAGGTTTCTCTTCTCTTGTTTTGGTTCTTATCTTGAGAACCTTTTAAAGTGGTGAATCCTCTTTCACTTATCCTTGATTCTTGGATTAAATGTGATGTGTTCTTCTCTATTTCCTTATCTCAATTAATTTTAATTTCCATTTCTTTACTTTTTGTTGTTTTTACTTGAAAGCTAATACAACTTTGATGAGGGTTTCCATGGTTTCTATGATTTGCACCAACCTTATTTTTATTTTCATGGAGTTTCTCTTTCCAAACTCAATTGATTTGATCAAGATCCTTCCAACCTATTAAGGTTCACATAAATAAATAAAAATATTCAAAAGGATTAAAAATAATAAAAATGTGTTTTCATATATGTTCTATGTGTATGCTTTGTGAAAAGCACGAGGAATCTATTCAACATTTATTTTTTGAATGTTTTAATGTTTTGCATATTTGGAGTTGGGTTCGACAAATTTTTCTTACTTCTCATTTCTCTAATAAGCATGATTTTCTTTCTTTTATTAAGAGTGATGGTAGTCCTTTGGCTAAATTGATTAAGCTTACTGTGATAACTTTTTCTATTTGGATGATATGGCGTATGAGGAATTATGCTATATTTTAGGATAAGATTGATGTTTCTAGGGCTATTTCGGTAATTAAAGATTTAACTTGTCTAGTGGGAAATTCGTCTAAAGCTTCAACGAAGAATAATATGTTGGATTTCAACGAGATTAAGTTTTTTGGTATTAATACTCGTACTAGTAAAATTCTTCGTCCTATTCCTGTAGAATTAACACCGATGGGGCTGCTAAGGGAAATCACGATCTTGCTACTTGTGGAGATATTTTTCGTGGGAGTATGAGAGAGTTTCTTGAAGTTCAAATGGTTGTTGAGTTTTATGGAGTTATACATGCTATGGAGGAAGCTCAAAAGATGGGACTTACTAATGTATGACTTGAATGTGATTATGCCTTGGTTTGTGCTGAATTTACTACAAGGACTAACGTTTTGTGGATGTTTCATAATTGATGAAATACTTGTCTTAATTATTGTGGAAAAATCAGGTTTAGGGTTACTCATATTTTTCGTGAAGGGAATGTGTGTGCTAATAAGTTGGCTAATTTAGGATTTATTCAAGAGAATCATTTCATTAGTATAATAAACTTGCATCTAGTCTGTTCTTAGAATTCTTTATGAATAGGTATAGTCTGCCTATGTATTGTTTTTGTTAACATAAGAGTTTTCGTCTAGTCACCCCCTCTTTTTTTTTTTTTCTTTCTTCTTTTTTTAATAATACTTTTTTCATGTGATGACAGGTGATCTTTATTACTTGAGGTGTTAGGCTAGCTGAGATATCAAGTTGCATAGTGTGATACATAACATGAAAGTTTTTATAAAAAAAAAATGTGTTTTCCAAAATTCTTGTAAATTTCAAGGGTTACAAAACTAATGACGAAAGAGAACAATGAATATATGTTCCTAATAAACTACGAGTGTTTAAACAATTATCTAATTGTCCTTAAATCCTAAACCCTAAAGTTGGTAGTTAAAATTTTGATAACTAATTAGATACCAATTTAGAAATTATTTATTAATAATAGAAACTACTTTAGATACTAATAATTTTTTTAATATCTAAAATAATATCTAATTTAGTTAATATAGTGATTAATTATTTATGATCTATAAAATTAATTTCTATTTAATAATTTTCTTATAATGTATGAAGACGAGACGGAGATGGATATGTAGATATTCATCCCCATCCTCATATCTATTTTTTTTAATATAAAAATGGGTATTACCCATACCCATACTCATACTTATACTCGGTTAATGCATGAATTTCCCATGAAAATTAGAACGAATTCGGACATACAAAGATGAATTTACTTGTGATTCCTATTGTGATTTTGTTTCTAATAATATTATCTCTTTCTTCATTCTATTATTTTTTTAAAAATTATATTTTTACTTAATAAATGAAGTGTTTTAGTAATTTAAACTAGAGATAAATATAAGAATGAAAATGAATATGAAGAAAAGGACGAAATGATATGTGTACGTCTATCTCCATTTCCATATCTAACTTAAAAAATAGATATTTCATATTCATAATAATTGGTTCATACAAAATTTTCTTATAAAAATTCAAATGAATTGGAACAATATCTGCAAACAGAAATGTATTTGTCATTCCTATTGTGATTTTATTTCCAAAAATATTATCATTTTCTTAGTTCTATTAAAATTATTTAAAGATTTTATGTATATTTTTTCATCCAATGGAAGATGATAAACTTCTTATTACTAAGAGGTTTTAATTTACGAATAAATATTATACGAAAGTATCTATTCGTGTTTTTTTTTTTAATTTTTTCTTATAAATTTCTTTCAGCCAAGATTTTGTTATCGTTCAATTTCATGTATGTTTATGTTATGCTAGCAAGAAATAAGAGTATTATGATTTATAATCCCTAAAAAGCAATTTCAGATCACTTTTTTTTTTTCCATACTTCTGTTTCGGTATACAATTCAATTATACTTTTCTCTTTTCTTACTTCCTCCTTTCTCTAGTTTTTATTTGGTTTCAATAATATTATTTCTTTTTTCTTATCTCCTAACATCATTTAAACGTTTCTATTGTAAATTTCTTTTAATCGTTTTTCTGTTGTTATCCATTCTTATGTATTTTATAATAGCAAATAAAACACCTAAACAAAAATAATTAACATAAATTGATTTTTCTTATTCTCAATTTCTTTTATTTTTTATATACATTTTCTTCTTTTGTGTACATTTTTAAATTAAAAATGACCATATACTTTTTGTTATAAAGAAATTTATGGGAAAAAGTTATTTTAATTAATTCATTGTTGAATTATATATATACACCTAGATAGACAACTCTTTCGTATAGTGTTTCAAAATATACCCCTTCATAGGGATTTTAAATATTTATATAAGATTAAAAAAAATATTAAAAAAAAAAACATTTTCATCCTCTAGCTACTCACTGAGGAACTCTACCACCTGTATTATCATCTACTCTCGTTTAAATACACGATCATCACAAAATAAAATAAAATAAAAAAACACAATGCAAAAAACAAGGTAAGCTAGCTGTTTTTAAAACTTCTAATATAAATATAACTTTAGTTATCAACATAAAGTCATCAATTCTCATACATTTGCATAAAACCATCAAGTGACTATCATAATCCATCTTTCACATGTTAGACTTCTATTGGCTCACAACACATAGACACTTGACTCTACTTTCGAAAGATTCATGTATTGAAATTAGCATCGAGAGACCTACACCTGACATACTACTCGCTGTGAAACAGCCATGCACATAATCATCTCAATATCTCATCACCTCATATGACATGGTAAATTCATATGGTCTGAAAGACTATATTATATTTTAAACCACAGACAAAGTCATATGAACCTCCTTCGACTCTCACCAACTGAATATCTTCATTTATGTGATTCCATTATATCAATAGAGTCAAGATTATCTCATTAACGAGATACTTAAAACTCAATACACCCTAATAACAATCACAATACGGTATTTTCTTTCCTGAAAATACTATGTTTTGATCACACTTCACCTCATTGCATACTTCATTTAACACACCAATACACCATGCAATCAAATTATATTTTAAACTTTCTAAACAATCCAAATATACATCAAAATTCACTTAAACACATAACTAGGTTTCTTTAATCATATTTTTAAATAAAATTTAGAATTTTCACTTAAAAAAATAAGCAATAATAAACTAGGTTTTCAAAAGCAAAAATAAAATTTTAAGGTTTTTTTTATTTTTTTAAAACTAGCTTGAGCGGAAAAATTTCTCCTTTGAATGAGATTAAACCCGAAGCACCCCAGAATTTCCCCATTTTTGCTTCAACGAAATCTCATCTAGTTTGAGTGAAAATGGACCAAAAAGTATCCCATTTTTTCTTGAAAGAGTTCCCATCTCGTTTGAGTGAAAATGGACCCGAAAGCACATCATATTTTCATTCAAGCGAGAATCTTCTCGCTTAAGCAAGATATGTTGAAAACAATTTGTAAAATCTGATCTATTTCACATTTTCACCTAAAAATTTCCATTCAAATTTTTATGTTATCAAATATACTAAATCAAAGTAACAAATTCCCTGGTAGAGTTGGATAATTACTCTAATATAACTATTATATAAAACTATAATACCATATATTCAATATTTCTAAATCAAAATAAAAAAAACCAATACTCAACAACATTATCCTTTAAGTGATTCATCAAACTATTTAAATACATTCATTTACTTATTCAAATAAAAACCAATATAATTCTATAACATGTACCATATCTACAATTTCACATTGTAATCTCAATCAAATTCTAATATACTAAAAAACAAGTAATCCTGTAAGAAAATTTGAGATTAGTGACCACGTCACCCCCACATCCAGCTCTTCTAGCCTAGGGTTCTATTGGAAATTTAAAACTAGTTTCCCTTACCTGAGTTTGAGCATGTGCTCACTAAAGGTTCAATGGTAGCTTAACCTGCACCATAGAGTCATGATAAAAAATCTAACTTTTATCACTAGAACCCTGAGCTAACATAGACTAATTCTAAAGATAAAAGCATCACATGCAAGCTTAAAATAAAGGCAAATCTAACTAGATCAAAACTAACTTAAAGGAAAAGGAGCCAAAATGAACTTACTCTATATGAGATTCTAATCGGAGAGTCTTGTATTCTTCGCTGTTAGAGTCTAATGGTGGACTCTGATCGTCAAACTGATGAGCGAGGAGGTAAGTATCTTAGAAAGAAGGCAGAGGAAAGGAAAAAAAAGTTTTTAGAGAGATGATGATTCTTTTAAAATGAAACTTGAATAACTGAATTTCTATTTATATACTATTTTTACTTTAAATAAAATGTATTGTTCTAACAAAATCGCAGTGTAATTGAGATTTTGAAGAGAGAGAAGGTACCTTAGGGATCTAAGTGAATTTGGTGGATATTAAACAAATTACAAAATTGAGAGAAAGAGAATGAAAAATTATATGAAAAAAGAATTATTTTTAAAATGAAACAAAGAAACAAAGAAACAACAAGAAAAATGAAATGGGAACGGGAATGAAATGGATATGTAAATATTTCATTCCTATTCTTGTACTCAATTTGATATTACCTATATCTATACCCCTAATTGTTCAATATATGTATTTCCTGGACAAGTGTCAATTTATTTATCATATCCCTAGTTAGAGTTAGATAGTAATTTAGTAATTTTTAACTATGAATGAGACTTTTGAGTAAGCTATTATATAAAGTCAGCACTTTTTTTTGAGTTTGCTGAAAGATACTATCATAGTTTTATTCAAGTATAGTTTGTCAAGTAAACAGTTGATAACGACCAAAAACTGTATTTTTAATGATTACAAGTAATTTTTAAATTCTAATCATTATTATAGTTATCAACTAATGAAAATTGACAAGTCATTGATGCGTTAAGGGTTTGATATGAAAAATAAATTATATATTTATGTTTTGAATAGTGAGACATTACATAGTTGTAAAGTACTAAAGTTTAAATGTTTAAGCCATTTAATTATTTTTTTAATGAGATGTTGTGTTATGCTAAGTAATAGAGTTCAATGGATTTAATTGTCATTTTCATGTTTTTGTTTTTGTAGATTAGTAGAGTTCAATTCATTTAATAATTATGTTATGTTTATGTTTTGTAGAATAGAAGAGTTTAATGCATTTAATGTGATATTTCCCTACCTAATTACTTGTCCTTTAAGCTTTGTCCGTGATATATATATATATATATATACACTAGATGTAGGATAAAAAATGATAAGACCCTTATTTTTTTATTGATAAGAAATGAATAAACATGTTTTTAGTTATCGAAGGAAATATATCCTGTTCTAAAAGAAACATAGTTTATGTTGGGGAACAAGTTTTTATTGGATCAAAATTTTATTTAATACTATTCTTCAAGTGTCCTACTTGTTCTAAGGTAAAAGTTGAAAGGAAGTAGTTTACCAAAACAACGATAATGTGTTGGATAAAAGGCTATTAAAAGGCGCGTTTTTAGCAATGGAATGAGAAACATAATATTTTTTCCTGTTACATGTCATAGTCGTTATCCTCATCAAATCTCAGCAATTAAGTTATGTAAAATAATTTCTAAAGTATTTCAACAATTAGCTTTTGATATATATGTACACGAAAACGATATTCATAAAGAAAAGTTATTTCATGTATTACATCGTTTGAACTAAAAACTTGTAAAATTCTAATAAGATTATTTTAAACTAAGTTTAACCTTTATCATTTGCCTTAGTCAGACGTTATTATCGGTATGTTCTTTTTCATCTTATTTGGGTGGGTGTTAAAAGCATGCTTAAATAATACTTTAGTTTATAAAAGAAAGTACAAAGAAAACTTAGAAAACTTGGGGTTGAACAAGAAGTGACTATTGAATACTACTTGTATATTTGTCAAGATAGTGAAACTTGTGTGTTACCAAGAATTGAACGTAGTGTTGGTTGGTTGAAAACTAGAGTAAAAACGTGTGTGCTTTCTTGTGATTTCATTTCTCTTTTGAAAAACAATTAAGATAAAAATATTGTTTCTTAAAAGAATTATTTTTTAGTGCTGAGGTTTTATAAAACAATTTAACATTTCTTTCATGTTTTTTTTTCATTATAAATTTATAAACTATTTATTAATAATAAAAAATATTTTAGATATCAATAATTTTTTTAGTCTCTAAAAAAATATTTAATATAGTCAATATACTAATTAATTATTTTTTCTAATTTTTTTTATATATATTTTTTTCACTTCTAACAATCATATCTAACTATTTTAAGACTAATATTAATATCAAACCATACACCAACACCCATATGTACTTTATAAAATATCTAAAGAGAAAAATAAAGTGATGAAATCCTTATTAGAGAGTGAATCAATTAATAATATGATAAACTAGATTTGAATTGCTTCCTCTTTAAAACTATATTGTAATAAGACAATGAAATCATGATTAATCTCTAACTTAGAAAGAGTTAAATGAAGTTTTAAAAGATAAAATTCAAATGAAATAAAAAATAAACATATAAATTTTGATATTCTTTTGTCTGTTAAAAATATACTTTTATTAAAACTTCAAATCTTACCATTATGAAATTATCATATAAAAATTATGATTTAGTAATTGATAGTTCTATTACCATTACTTTATCTATACTTTATAGTAATATATTTTATTTATAAAATTGTATTTTTTTTTATCTTTTAAACGAATATTATAATTATATATATGAGTCTAACTCTTGAGTAAAGGTGATTATACTATCTCTAACCAAATTAAATTTTAAATGGATATTGTAATTTGAAGGACTAATATGCAAAATATAGTTAAAAAACTTAAGATTTCAACACTTAACTGCTAAATATTGAGTTTTTTTTATAAAAAAAAATAATTGTTAGGCATAATTATGAATTCTGACATCTTAACTAGATTGACACTTCAAAAATCAACAATCATTTGTTATAATATGAAAAATAACATAAAAGGAAAAAAAGGAGGATACAAAAACCATGGAAGCATGGGGTCAAACCAAACTCATGTGCAAAAAATACAAAAAACACTTCCAAGAAAAAACTAAACAATACAAAACATAAGAAGCTGAAACTTATTAAGGAAACAATCAAGATTATAAAGGATGACATCATATTATACCTTCATGAAAGATGTGAGATATCTTGTACTCAATATCCTTGAAAAACTTCATACATTTTCTCCATTTACCACTTAAGAGACCGAGGAACAATTTGAGAAAAGGAAAAAACTTGATATAACAAAGTAGAGTCACACTCAAGTCAAATATAATCAGCGTTATAAGAGTGCTCAATAGTCAAAGTAGCCATATGACTTAACATATAGGGATTTTTTAATCCTCGAAAAGGAAAAGAAGATGTCAATATACTTTCCCCGACTTCCTCTAAAACTGCTAGCACAAACATCAAAATCAAAACACCTTCTAACCATACCACCAATACTATTTGTTGAAGATATTACTTTTAGTTTACTATTGATGTAAAATTTTGTATAATAAAAAATATTTTAATTAGATAAAACTTTTAAGATAGTTATAAAAGGTTAAAGATCTCATTACATATTATAATTTATGACTGATAATATTAGAAACATTTGGATTATGAGTGAAATTTTCTTAATTTGGTATATTTTTGTCGAGCTCCATTAGACCCCACAAGAGAGAATATTTCTCTTCCTTTTGGGTACTTTTTGCCAAGATTCTTCTTAATGTTTTAATGTTTTGATATATTCTCTTCTTTTCTTCTTCTTCTTTGATATGATTGCATGTAAGATAATAATATGTTTTTTTTATCTAATAGTTCCAATCATCCTAATACATGATTAACATATGTTATTAATTCAAGATAATGTCTAGGCTTATAATATTGTTTACATATGTTATTAATTCAAGATAATGTTTGTTGTAACCAATATTTTTTTTTATCTACAACATAAAAAATAAATAAATAAGAGCACTTAAGAGATGCTCCAACCCTTATACAATATAAGACCCATCTAAATCCTCAAATAGCTACAACATACTACTTCTGACCCCTATGCAAATAGCTACAACCAAATCTACAAAAATATTACATCCAGATAACCAAAAAGCTGCATCCAATTATGCACCAAAAACACTCCCAAAAATGTAGAAAACTACATCAGAAAAACCAAAAAACTGCATCCAACTATGTAGCAAAGACAATCCAACAACAACATATCCTACAAGCAAATTAACTTTGTACTTGTCAAAAAATTCCCCCATCATACCAGCCATGTTTAACCCTCTGGACCTCAACCCAACATACGAAAACAAAACATAAGTCCCTAAAATCAAAATCAAAAGAAGAGGAAATCGTTATTCATTAAATCGCCTCCTTTATATTCTCCATCAACCAACTTTTGCTGCCTTCACAACATCTTTCTATACTCTCAATCCTTCCTTACCTTTCCACCTCCGATATGGAAATGGTTTCTCTAAGCTTATGTGTAAAGCCAAGAGACTTTCTCTTCCACTATCTTATCATCCAAATAACACATTGGATATTGGCCTAACCTGCCAAAGTGCCTCTTGATCAAAATCATATAAAGGACACACTAGCCAACTCCTAATTCCTTCAATAGGTAAAGTACATGCTTTCCTTATAGACTTCATACACACCAAAGGGTCCAGACACCAATCTGAGTAAGAAAAACTTACAACAACAATCTTATAGATGACCCAAGACCATACTACCATAGTGAACACTTCAACGTGGTCAATTCTACTATTCCTGAAGATGCTCTTATTCGTATGCTTCCACATTTCCTCTATAATTTTCATCCATATACTTTCCCACATCAAAATAATCATCTACCATTTTAAAATGAAAAAAATGTGTCTTCGGTTTGAAGTGATCTACGACACTACTCCTAGTCACTTGTAACCAATATCTTTTTAAGTATCTTGAAATACATATCTTTGGTGTAAAAGTAGGATGAGTAAAATTAAATATCAGAAGGTTAAATCAATCACATGTTTTCACGAAAATTCGGTTAATATAATCAAGGTTGAAGTTAAGAAAAATGATTAAATGAAATTAAAAAACCTCGATCTAATTTATATACAAAGATAAAAACTCAAATCCAACATTTCGATGATTTTGTTTAGATTGGATTTTTCATAGGCTTTGTACGAGTCATAAGCTGTAACAAATATGGCAAAAAAATCCTAGCTTTTTTTTCAAACTTTTCGAATAACTTTTTTTTATCAAACAAAGAATAAAATAAGACAAAACAAAATATTTAAAGTATTTTTCCATCTGTATACAAAAAATTTAAAAACTAATCCACCTCTCTACCCGTACACAAAAAGTTTAAAACAACAATTTTTCATCTTTTTTATTATTGAGATGTTGATTGTGAGAATAAGATGAGTGCAATTTCAAGGAGAAGTTTTTATATTCTATATGATTATATAAACATATGAAATTGTTAGTAACAAATAAGTAATTGTCTTTACATTGTATATAATTATATAAAAATATGAAATTGTTAGTAACAAATAAGTAATTATTATTAATAGTATATTAGATATATAAGTTTGAGTTGTTGAATTTCATTTCTCATGTGAAATAATTAATTATTTGAATTACTTTAAATAAATTTTAGATTTTAAATAATAATTTCTTTTGAAGTAACAACTATATTTAAATAACTTTTATATATTGTACGAATTAAAAAGAAAAAAGTAAATTTCCAAAATAAAAAATCTGATAAAAAAAAGTCATTTTCAATATGAAGTGCCATGAGCCGTAGGTTGGAGGGCATTTTGAAATTAAAATTTGAAAAAGAAACGTAATATTCGCAAACTGCATTACTTGGCATAGAACTGACGCCATTGTTCAACATTGTCCTTTTATGTGTAATATTTGTAAACATACATGGTAAGAGAAAGGTAAACTTTAAGTAAAATAAAATAGATTAGATTATTTAAATTAAAAAATTATATTAAAATATGTTTAATATTGTGTATAAATGTATAATTTATTGAAAGCGTTTATTTCAGGAAAAAAAGATGTTAGAAAACATATTCCTTTCTTTAAGAGAAATATAAATAAGAATTAGGATATTCTGAAGAGAAAGTGGACTCGCAAATGAATAAACAGCAACAAAATATTTCATGTATAAATATTATAAAAATTAAGTAAAATATGTATTAAAAATTTAGATAAAATTCCTAAAAGTTTGAAGGATATTCTTTAGGATATATGTATAAATAATACAGGTTTCTTTGCTGAAAAAAAAAATCAGGTTGAATGTAAACAATAATATTTTATTAGGTATCACCACAAGTATAGTTGTGTGAGTTCATATTATGTATATATTGAAAAGATAGAAAAAAAAAACACATATTGTGTGATATGTCAAAATTACACAGAAAATTAAATGTAAGCTTACAAACTAAACTAAAAATTTAATCACTCTTGATAATGAATTATATTTTGATAGTGACATGTGACAAGTAGATGGCTCGTGATCTAAGCCTATATAGTTTATGTATTTATCACAAGATGAAGATATTTTAGTTAAACTATAAAGTTAACGTCCAAATTAGGAAGTATTACGTTAAACTATAATGTTTATACCCGTGATGCATGGTTTCTTTATTAAAATAATTTTATATTTGGTATTATATATAAAAATTATAATGAATTTTTTTATAAAATTATATAATAAAACATTAAAAGAATAAATCAATATTTCCTTTATCTCAAAAGTGAAATAGGTAATTATATTCTATTTTGTTAGAAGATAAATATTGATGACATTAAAAAGTGTGTAGTCTTTAAATGTAAATATTTTTATGTATAAAATCTTTACCATTTATCTCAATTTTATATCATTCATGATTTTGTATTAATGTAATTTTAATTAGTATCAGTATTTAAAATATTTTATATAAAATATTTTCTATAATTTATATTTTCTATTCTAACGAATTATTTTATAAATATTTAAATATTATAATATTATTTTTTAGTTATTAAAAAGTATATAATAAATAAAATTAAAAAATGAAAGAATGTATTAGTATTTAATTGATTCAAGAACTTTTTTTTGCTAATTTAAAAAGACATAGTTTTAGGAGAATAAATGTTGAAATTTTAAGTTATATTTTAATTGTAGGGATATCGTGTGCGGAAGCGTGATAATTTCAACCAAAGATTATGAGAAATTAAAGTAACAAGTAAAGTGAGAATGATACCAGAAATTTTTAGGTGGAAAACCCCTTTAAATAGAGGT
>Ga0123342_1005213_pt1 | contig 19115 bp, 13 predicted proteins | sample Turbeawhitnodule_FD_89960 | JGI IMG/M metagenome (GOLD analysis project Ga0123342, IMG submission 89960) | Root nodule microbial communities of legume samples collected from Mexico - Turtle bean Mexico white nodule | ecosystem: Host-associated > Plants > Roots > Nodule | place: Mexico: Nepantla... | reverse complement strand
AGTCTTGAGGCTACGCACAAGGGACTAGAGAAAGGTTGTTTGCCAGAGGGAGAAAAGATACACAACACATAGTTCTTTTTACCACCTTCAGAGTGCCATTCACGGTGCTCCGATACGGAGGTGCAAAGTTTTTGGTGTTTCTTGCTAGCTGACTTGAGCGTCGAAGTGCAAACGGCCGCTAGGGCGCCCTTTTGTTCTTCTTTGCAGGTATCCACAGGTAGCCAGAGGGAAGGTGTCCCTAGTTGACGGGCAGGGTTGCGCACAAAGACGTCCCAAGTCAACCAGCCGGAACATTTCCCTTTAAGATTTTCAATGCAATTTTCCCTTCCTTGCAGCACATAGGAAAACCACTTCCATTGACTTGTACTCCAATAAAGTTTGGATCTTGGATGGGAGGTGATAGAGATGGAAACCCAAATGTGACAGCTAAGGTAGCACTTTCAAATATCCATTCATGCTGCCTTAGTTTTCTAGTAGTGGAAGCATAGTTGAATCTCTAATGTCATTATATTATTGACCACCCGAAGATGTCCAGTGTTGCATTCTGTCATTTTGAAAAGTGCAAGTTTAATGATGATTGAATTGGGAAAACTGTTACAAATTTCAATGAGCTTAACATGACAATTTTTTTTAATATTTTCTGTAATCTATCCTTTACTAGAAGTCTATCAATTATGTTGTATGATGCATGTAGCTAACATTACATTTGTTGTTATTATTTTGTAGATATAAACAACAAAATGTTCTTTTAATTTAATTCAATCTGTTTTCAATACTTTGTAAATAATTTCCAGGGAACAGATGTTTGTGTATGATTATTTGAATTTTCATTCCAATGCTGTGAGTAATAAAAAGTCAACTATAATCATCATAAAAGATCTTTGAAAAAGCTTAAGGCCACTTAAAACTCTCATCTCTGCTAAGTTATTTTTATTTCTATGGTCTGATGTGTGGGCAAAATGTAGGCTAGACCTACGCAAAAAAGTGTCCAACCCAACTCCCACTATTTTACGTCGAGCATATTAGTTGTCCAATTTAAATTGATACTAAGCCTACGATAATTACATTTTTTGTCCATTTACTACACCTATTGTTCGTTTTTTGCCCATGCTAAGAAGGATATTTCTTGTAGTGTATTATTTATGTTGGAGAAGCTAACTTGCACATTGTTGTCTTATCTACAACAAATCATCCTTAAATATGATATCGAATCTTGAAACAAATGAAATATTTATTTTTTTAATACTCAATTATCGTAAAAATAAATCAAAACTTAATCATTCGAGAATAAATATTCGTCCAATAATAACTAATAATTGCATTAATTATAACTCTCGATTAACACATGATGTAGTAACCTCATTAGAATGAATTCTCTTAAACTAAAATCATAAAGCAAATCACATAATTACTTCAAAGTTTATAAATAAAATAATTAGTACATACATTGAAAAGATCAATAATATTAGAATAAATGTGTTGCAATGGTATTCTTTTGCTTCTTCAATTTAAAATTTATTTGTATCCGTCACACTTCTGATTAAATTAAATACACGTGTAACTTAATAATATAGTTAAAAATATTATTGAAAACCTTTTACCCTTATATAAGATTTCTTTCCATTTTATTGGCGCATATGTGGTTTAACGAACAAATCCACACAATAATGTAGTTTTGTAGCTCCAAGGTATAATGACAACTGTGAATACATTTATTAACTATTTTCTAAAATAATCTATTATTAATATATTTTATATATAAAAAATCAGAACATTATTTTATTTAAAAAATACATATTAAATTTATTAATAATTCAATAATTATTTTTAATGGCATTTAATTAAATTTTAAAACTTTATTTTTTACTTTAATTGTTTAAATTAAAAACACTAGATCAAAATTAAATTATTAAAGTATTTGCATTTATTGAATGAGATTTAAATACTTAATTAAAAATACTAAAATATCTATATATATGAAGATAAAAAATAAATAATTAAATTAATTACAAATATTAAAATACTTGTATTTATTGAAAAAATTAAATACTTAAATTAATGAAAAATATAAAATACGTGTACAAATTTAGATTAAAACTAAAATAATTTAAAAAGTTAAATATTCGTTATTTTTAAGAAATTGTAAAAAATTAAATGAAATAATATTATTTATAAAAATTAAATAATCAAGAATACTAAATTACCTATAGTTATTAAATAGTTAAATTAGTTAAAAACCTTAAAGTATTTGTATACACTCCTGCTCAGGATCTCGGGACCTCGGTTTGAGCATGTGGGTAGGTCAACTCAGTTGTTGGACCCAAATGGTGGGTCATGAGTTTAGCCCAATTATATTGGTAAGCCCGGTGGAGAATAATTAAAATAATAAGTTTTGTCATCTATTAATAAGAGATTGTTAATTAAATATATATATATATATGTTAATAGATAAGTGTATGCGTCAATATATTTGCAGTTGTTAACTAAATAAACATGCATAAAGTTGTTAATAAGTAGAGAGCACTCAAGCATAAAGGTGCATAAGATTCTCTTATGTTGTAGCACTGTGAGTGAAGGTGCCCATGAACATAATGTTTTTGTGTTACGTATGCTTTCGATTGAGATTATATTCCCGTGAGGGAAAATTGTTAAACGAGAAGCTATAAAAAGGGTTTGAGACCTCAAGTAAATGTGCGTTGTTTCTGAATACTAGACTGAAACTGAATACTTATCTTATTTTCGTAAGCTCTCACCGACTTGATCGTCGTGATTAACACTTAGGCTTTGTTTGGATTAGAGGGTGTGTGAGAGTGGAAAGTTGAGGGTGTGGGGGAGTGGAAGTATGAAGAAAGTTGAGGTTGTTTGGATTGGGGTATGTTATAGTGGATGTGTGAGAAAAATTTATTGGGATTGGTGAGTGATGTGATGATTGTAAGAGTATTATAAATTATTTTGAATAGTAAAATTTGTAAGATTACAAATTTACTCTTTTATATAAAAAAAATAATGATTAATTTTTTTTGCATATTTTAGTTAATTAAAATAATTTTAAGTTTCATTTATAAATAATAAAAAATGTAAAATTGAAAGTAATAATGAATTTAATCAAACAACAAATAAATATAAACTAACAAAATTATCAATTACATAAAATTAAATAACAATAATTTATAAAACAATTTACAAATATTGAAATTTCAAATATTCCTGATGAGGTATTACAAGTTCTAATATGTTTTCTTAACTTTTTTTTTAAGGGTTTTAGCATAATAATATTTATAATTTTTTAAATTACATTTACATTTTGTAACACACTACAATTCTATATCATTATTAATTTTTTTAATTACATTTACATTCCGTAACATACTACAATTCTATAACATTATTAATTTTTTTAATTATATTTCCATTATGTAACAATAAAAATTTCTATAACATTATTAATTTCTATAAAAATTTCTGTAACATTAACATTTATTATTTATAACATAAAAAATTTGCATTCACGCATTCTGTAAAAATATTAACTTTAAATGAATAAATCTATTATTTATAAAGAATTAAATGTTTAAAAAATATAACATTAAAAGTGTGCCTGAAAAAATATTCAAAAAAAAAATCAAAAAATAAAAAATCTGGAAAACCATGAACTGTTTTTAACTACATAATCGATTATGCAGTGCGTTATTTTTCAATGATAATAGATTATGCTTCAAACTAAAATGAAAATAACTTAACCTCAGGGCAAACATGAACTACCAAATTCACTCTCCTACCTCTATGCTCACTGAAGACCCTCTTCAAGCATCCTATATCAATGCAACTCTTTGTGTGAAGGCTAGACAGATGTGGTGCTTGCTTCATTAGCTTCGAAGGCCCTTATATAATGGTGCATCACAATTATGATGCACCTACTCTCTCACCAACACACACTCCTGCATTCATTTCCATTCAAATTGGTCAAAGAGATTCCTGAATCAAAGTCAGGAATCTCGAGCGTAGTGACTGGCCATTGTGGTGCGGTGCAACAGCTGCTTCCAAAAAGTTAAAGAGGTTAGTGTTGTGTAACGTAAAAAAGGGCACCATGATCATTTAACCAATCCTACGTGGTTTTCCATGCTTCCCACTCTCCTTTCTCCTCATATTTCAAAAGACCCAAAAAACACTCTCCTTTCCACTCATCCTCACCCTCTCCCTCTCACAGAACCAAACGGGGTGACCACCCTATAATCCGTCTGCGCTACAGGGTCACCCCTGATCCAAACACAGGCTTAGAGCCCCTTAATAAAGCCACATTCTAATGCAACGAAAAGACGCATAATAGAATCTAGAAGAAACAAATTAGAAGCAGAACTTTCCATTCAAGTCAACCGGCGAGAACAATCTCAATTTTGAAATTTTAGTTTAAAATACAATATTTAAAAAAAAATCAAAACAGATTTTAGAAAAGATATGATTGTAAAATCATATCAATTTTTTATGTTTAAATTATTTAAAGAATCAGTTTCGAATAGTGAGAAATTAGTTCATCCTGCACAAAAAAATTAGAATTTTTGGTAAATAAATTGGAACTAGGTTATCTTGGAAAATAAAAATGGAAATAGTATATTAAAAAAAGTGGGAGTTTTTTAGATAATAAAATCCTATTAATTCAAGATAGCACGACTTTTTTTTTTATCTTTTATTTTTTTATTTTTTTATCTTCTATATTCGGTTTCAAAAAATATCGTAGTTCCTTGTCCTCTATATAAATATACATCCAAACACCCTGCACTTCTCAATTGCAACTTTTCTTCCCCAATTCGTAGATCTGCGATAGCACCTTTCACCTAAGGTATTTTCCTTCCATTGCTTCGATCTCCTTTTCCTGATTTTGCACATTCCTAGATCTGCATATTCCAATTCTTCGATTCGCTTCTCGCTTTTTGCACGTGCCAATTAGGGTTTCAATTCGCCTTTGCCATTTCACGAGACCAGATCTAGATATATAGCATGCATTCGTATTGCGTAGCTAGCTGATGTTTTTTGTTTGTTTTTAGGTTATACGGGTGATGTGTAATTCTCTGCAGCCGTGCAATTGATGCATTGTGGCTTTATTTATTTTTAATTCGAATGAAGTTTTGTTTACGTGGTACTGTTTGATGCATGTAGCTTTAACCAGTGCAAATTGGGTTGGTTGTTCTAGTATACTTTTCGGTAAACTGGTGATTTTAGTTAGCATAAATTAAAAAGGTGTTAATGTTTGGCTTGCTTGTGTTAATGTAAACTGTTTTAAATTTCTTATTTTCTTTTGATTTGGGCTTTGTTATTTTGATGAATTGTCACTTTGATGCTGAGACATTCTTTAGAAGTACAATTTTTTTTGCCCCCTTTCTGGTAAATCCTCTCACAGATGCGTGTTGAATTTTGGTACAGGTTAAACTGGTGTAGTGTGGTAAGATGGGTGGTGGATTTAGGGTCCTTCACTTAGTTAGGCCATTTCTCTCGTTTCTTCCCGAGGTTCAAACTGCTGACAGGAAAGTGCCATTTAGAGAAAAGGTCATATATACTGTGATCTCTCTCTTCATTTTCCTGGTCTGTAGTCAGCTTCCTCTATATGGGATTCACTCAACAACAGGTGCGGATCCATTTTATTGGATGCGTGTTATTCTCGCTTCAAACCGTGGAACTGTCATGGAACTTGGAATCACTCCCATTGTGACTTCTGGGCTGGTGATGCAACTTCTGGCTGGGTCAAAGATCATTGAAGTGGACAACAACGTACGTGAGGATCGAGCACTATTGTAAGTCTCTTTCTTTGTACTTACATTCATTTTGTTGATCATGTTTTTTTTTCTCCCTGTGTGATTTTATCTGATTTTGGCATTTGTAGCTGCGTGATGAATCCATTCACTTAACTGTTTCAAATACAATTTATGTAGTATTTGTTGTGTTATAATATTTCTCATCATGGCCACCACTTTAGTGTGGCATATTTTCTTATATACTGTATATTTAGTTAACTTCCTTTTCTTTCAGAAACGGAGCGCAGAAGCTTCTAGGTATTCTGATAGCTGTTGGTGAGGCTGTTGCCTATGTTCTTTCGGGGATGTATGGTAGTGTGGGGCAACTTGGAGTAGGAAATGCCATCCTCATCATCATCCAGCTCTGTTTTGCGGGTATAATTGTGATATGTCTAGATGAGCTTCTCCAAAAAGGATATGGTCTGGGGTCTGGAATTTCCCTATTCATAGCAACTAATATCTGGTAAAATTTAACTCTTCCCCAATGAGATATTTCCAAATTTTATTCTCCAGTGTTTTTGTTCTCTTCTAGCACCTGCTAACTGGATATTTAACCTTTTATAAAATAATTAAAAGAAATTTTCTCGTCATTTTTCAGCGAAAACATTATATGGAAGGCATTTAGCCCCACCACCATTAATAGTGGACGTGGAGCTGAATTTGAAGGTGCTGTCATTGCTCTGTTCCATTTGTTGATAACTAGATCAGACAAGGTCCGGGCTTTACGGGAGGCATTTTACAGGCAGAATCTTCCGAATGTGACAAATTTGCTTGCTACTGTCTTGATCTTCCTAATTGTAATTTACTTCCAAGGTTTCCGTGTAGTCTTACCAGTAAGGTCAAAGAATGCTCGTGGACAGCAGGGTTCATATCCAATCAAATTGTTTTATACCTCAAACATGCCCATCATTCTTCAGTCTGCCCTCGTTTCCAATCTCTACTTCATCTCCCAGGTAATTGTAGTTGTATGATATATTGGAGTTAATGTTCTTTGATTTACTGTTTTTTAACAATCTATTGTTCGACTTGTTCAGCTGCTCCATCGTAAGTACAGTGGAAACTTCTTTGTTGATCTATTGGGAAAGTGGAAGGAATCTGAATATGGAGGTGGTCAGTCAGCACCTGTTGGTGGTATTGCGTACTATATCACCGCACCATCCAGGTAAGAGAATTAGTAACCAATTCAAGTTAAGTGCTCTGTATGGTATATGTACTAATATAATATAAATTGTCAGTCAGTTATGTACTGCATATATCTCTGTTATTTGATAACCCTAACTAGTGTCTTTGCCCTATATATTTTGCAGCTTAGCTGATATGGCAGCCAATCCCTTCCATGCCCTATTCTATCTTGTGTTTATGCTTTCAGCCTGTGCCTTGTTCTCTAAAACATGGATCGAAGTCTCTGGTTCATCTGCTAAAGATGTTGCCAAGCAGCTGAAGGTATTGACAAGGATTCATTTTGTTTATAATTTCCCTATTGACTTGATATCTTTCTTAAGCAGCAAAATATTAGCCAGTCTTGGGTTTTAGCTACCTTTAGAAGCAATACTGTTTTGAAACAAATTCTGAACCCCTCAACCCAACTCTTTTTATGAGCTTTTTTTTAAACTAGCATAAATTTTTAGTTTAACTTTAAATGAAAGGTTGGGGCCAATGAACAGGGAGATTCATGACTAACTGGTAAAAATAGTGTTAAATGAAAGGTTGGGGCACATTGTGATTCTTGCTGGTTTTTGTATCCTGGAACTTTTAGGTGTTCATTATATTAATCAATCTCTAACTGGTAAAAATAGTGTTTATGGAATGCTCTGATCTCTTGGAATTACTCCCAAGTAAGGAAGCATATGCATTGATTTGAAGTTTAGAACAGGCACAATATAGGCTTATGCTTTTACTGACTAGAGTTTTGTGCAACCTGATCTCCCTTGTCACATCTTTCATGTGCTTAAAGCTTACAAATATTTGTTCAGGGTAGGGCCAGAGTCAACAACTTTTTTTGCAACTTTCTATGGTTCTCAAATTATAATAAACTCTTTTGAATGGCGGGTCTGAATCCAATTTTGTTTGAAGAAAAAATGTTTACTCATGGAAATTCGTCTGTATTCAGATATCAGGCAAAGTATGTATTATGTTGGCAAAAGTTTGTGGTGTCATAATATATTTTTTGAATTTGCAGGAACAACAAATGGTAATGCCTGGACACCGTGAGTCCAACTTGCAGAAAGAACTGAATCGATATATTCCCACTGCTGCAGCATTTGGAGGCATGTGTATCGGTGCCTTGAAAATGTTGGCAGATTTTATGGGCGCCATTGGTTCAGGAACTGGAATATTGCTTGCCGTAACGATCATCTATCAGTACTTTGAGACATTCGAGAAGGAGAGAGCTAGTGAGCTTGGGTTCTTTGGTTTCTGAGTTCTGCTAAGCTAATAATATTGGTGACTCCTCTAAGCTTTCCCACACCCTTCTTTGAGGGTTCATTATACTTCTAGGACGGTTAACATGCAAGGGAGGACATAGACTAGTTTATTATTATTTTTTGTTTTATTTTCTTCTTTTCCCCCCTTTATTTCAACTGAGGAAGTATTAAGTAATACATCGTTGTTAACATTTTTGCGTTTCTATAAAATATACTATTATTGAATCTATATCAAAGTCTGACACCAAGGTTTAAAAATAACTGGATCTTAAATTTATCACCTAGTTTGTGATGCATTTTAATCCACAAAACATGGGCCTTCCGTTGCAAAGAAAAGGGTAGTCTGTGAGGTTTATAGTGCGCTTAGGGATCATAATGAAACTAAGTATCTCCTCTCCCATGGATTTAAAGCTCAAATTAAATGTCCATGATACAATCTAATGAAACTAAGTAATAAGTCCAGAAATTTTACAAACCTCTTTCACGTTCCAATTAAATATTCATAATTAGAGCAAACAAACATTTTGAAATCTCAAATTTTGGATGTATTTTCCTAGGGTGAATTTTAGAAAATATGCAATCTGAAATAATTTATAAGATTGTACAATTGAAAAATTAATATTTTTTTTGTTTATACTATCTTTGTTCTTGTCGGTTGGCTCTCCTGTCGATTGACTAGGTTGAATTTTTATCTCTAACAGAAAATCACCTGCCACGGGCACCAATGATCTTCTGGTGCTATCCTCAGGCCCACTTTCTGTTACCCATGCATCTCCCTATTTACTTAGGGTTAATAGTAACTAGCGACGTGCAACAAACATGCAACAGAAAGAATATTGCCACGTAATAATAACAAGTATACACAATAATAACAAATATTATATCCACCACCTCAAATATACCTATAAGCACGCATATATCAATTTATTTCACGTAACGACCCTCCTGTGCGCTTTGGGCCCATCCTTGAAAAAGGCCTTTTACGCAAGTTTCACCCAGTCCTAACAACCCAGTTGTCCCCCACTCTACCCAAGAGTCGAGTTGTCACAAAATTGCTACCGAGAACCGAGTTATGACCAGCACACAAGCCCCCCAAGCTCGAGCTGAGCTTTGGCTAAGCAAAGACTCTCCTGAGTGGCAATTGATGTGATTGTTTCTCAGGGGTAGGTGAGGTGCGACGCACGAAGCGTCTTTGAAGTGACGTTTTACTGTATGCGACCCCACACGTACACGTGTCCCGACATTACTGGAAGCAGAAACTCCATCGTTTCGAATTCTCTTTTCCTCTTAAACTTCGTTAAGAACGTTCAGTTCTCTAAACCTTCGAAAACTTACACTCCTCTTACTCATTACTCAGAGTTCTTCACGTATTTCTTAAAGCTTCTTTTCTTCCAATCACAAAAGGTATTCCTTTTTCTCAACCCCGATTATTCATCTTTACAATTACATGCTCTGCCTGGGATCGTTTTCTTCTTTTATTTGTTCATGTACATGCTTGATGTTGATCACTCATAGGTTGTCGTATGAATTCCGAAATGCATGTTAGGTTTTGTTCTTCTGTTCTTCTATTGTATGAATTTCTAAATTTATGCTTGCCTTGCTTGTTTCTCTGTTGTGTTGGGTCTGAGTTGTTTCTCGCTTTCTGCATGTGATTGTGTTTAGATGCAACTAGCCATGGATTATAAATCCTTGTACCCTTGGGCACCGCCGAACTTCCTAACCAAAACCTCTTCCAATACCTCCCACGAGAAAATAGTAACTCTTAGAAAGAGTAAATGCCACTTTGGTAAGGAAGACGATTGGATTTTCTTAGACCCTTGTGAGGTAGACGACCTGTGTGTTGTGCTGAATCCATATCCCCTAACAGACCCTTTTGCTACTTCTACGCCACTGTTTCTAAAAGAGTCATTCTTCATCTCCCCTTATCTGTTTTTTGAAAAAGAGCTTCTAACTGAGCTCAACGTGGCCCCTGCCCAGCTACATCCCAATAACTGGGCATTCGTCTAAGCCTTCTCCATTCTTTGTGATCAACTCGGCATCCCACCTTCTGTTGACATGTTCCTTTACCTCTTCGAGGTGAAGAAACTAGGTCGTCAACTATGGGTCTCTGTAAATAGCGTTTTTGGAAGGGGAATTCTTACCTTTTTCCAAACATCTTATAAAAACTTCAAAGGCCATTTCCTCAAGGTCCAACCCAATAAAGAAGCATCCTGACCTTCTAGATGAGTTTCCCTTGTATTGGACTCCAAAACCTAACTTCAAAATTGCTTGGCGCTTAGACAACTTAGCTCTTGCTGACCAAGAGGTTTGCAAATTTTTTTCAAGCCTCCCAGTTGCCTTCGATACCGCTTACCTCCTGGCCAACGAGTTTGACCTAGATTCTTTAAAGAGTTATACTGGTACACTTTTTTCCTCTAACCTTAGAGAGTAAGATTTTTACTTATGAAATGTAAGCGATTCTTCTTGTGTCTTCTTTGCAGATATAATGTTGGCACGTTTCAACAAGAAGGACCTGTTGAAACTGGCCACGAAAGCGAAGGTGGCGAGCCAAATGCCATTGAAGGCAGTGGTCGCCCCAACCTCTTCTGAAGAAGACGAGGACACCGCCTCGGGATTCGTCTTCACCAGGAAAAGAGGGAGAAATCGTGCCATCTCTTTCCCGAGGCCAGGCGACTTCGAACACTGCTCCTCCTCCGCAACCCTCCAACGTCCTTCTAGCCACACCGTGCTATCTTGGAAGGGGTGCAGAGAGCTCAAGGAGAAAGGGCTTATGGAATCCTGACGTTGACATCACCTCCTACCTGGAGGACTCCTTGCTGCGTTCTGAGGATGAAGAAAGGATGGTGGTTCACGCGGGTCACCATCTGTTGCAAGAGGCTATGAAGCAGTTTGGGAAAGCCTTGGCCACAAGCTGCTTAGCCGCAAAGAAACTGCGGAGTCAAGAAACCGCTAAACGGGAGAAACAAGATGCCCAACAAAAGATGGTGAGCTTGCAACAAGAAGTTCAAAGCCTCCGCGCCTTCCACCAGCAAACTGAGCAACTCTTAGCGGCCAAGACCAAAGAAGCAGCCGAACAAGCAACTCGTCTAGCAAAGCAGAACGATCGATTGTTCAACTTGCAACAAAAGCTTGTCCAGAAGGACAAGTTCTTTGCCGACGAGGTCGAGGTCTATAAAGGTGAAGCTGCCCAACCCTCTTGGTGGGATTCGAGGTTGTCGTCGAGCAAGCCCCCATCCTCCATCCGAGCTTGGACTTCTCTCAATTGGGACTAAGCAAAAGGGTCGTAGACGTAGAAAATTAAACATGGTGTAACTATGCACTTATTGGCACTTTCGTACTTATTTTTATTATTAACCTGCCTTACTTTACCACAATCACTTGTCGTACAATAATGCCCTAAATCTCTGCACATGCATGCCATGATTAACCTCGACTAGTTCAAGTAGCTTATGATAATACGTACACATCTAAGTATATCAATCAACCAACTCCTCTTTGGTGCTAACTCTTCCCACTATGGGATAATAAATATAATCAAAGTTTAACGAAACTAACCTTTTGTTGGTCCATTCACCATAGCCTCTACAGTCTAGCGCTCAAATTGGTGTGTTCAGAGGTATCTTACCTCGATTCCAACAGGTACCGCCGTGCATGGTGCGTGCTTGGACGACTAAACTATGCAACTAAAAAATCATTCTCGCAGAGCGCTTGTACTCAGGTGACTGGCAACACCTGAGTTGTCCTACACTAACCAGATGATTTACCTGCACAACTGGCTCATCCCAGACAACGTCTATACTCGTGTGTTTCTCACACACCGAGCTAGCTCAACTCACCATGTGCCAACTGGATGGCCTATCTATGCAACTTTACTTACCCCACGGAGCGCCTAGACTCGGGTATTATTTTCACATCGAGCTAGCCCGACTTACCCTGTATTGGGTCAAGTGATTTATTAGTGCAACTTTACTCATACCACAGAGAGCCTAGCCTCGAGTGATCACTTTCGCACCGAGTTAGCCCGACTTATTTTGTGGTGGTCCGGATGAGGCATCTATGCAACTTTACCCGCAATGCAACTTCACGAGGAAGGTCGATTTATCTGCCAATGGTAATTAATCGCTCACACAACCTTTTCTCAGAGCGTCACCCTTTAGCATCATATTGTTCAACAACAACTATCAGATGAATCAACTGAAATAAAACTTGAGGCTAGCAACGTTCCATGTCCGAGTAATAGGTCCTTCCTCCAAGGTTTTTGACCTGTACGCACAGTTTCCGAGCACTTAAACCATGCAAAACGGTCCTGTCCACTTTGGAGACAACTTATTCTCCAACTAGTAAGGATGAGCTTTCTGCATCACCAAGTCGGCCACCTGGAACTTCCTAGGTCTGACTTGATTTTTGTTTCAACTCGACCCTTCTTTTTAACACCTTAAACATAAAACGTGCTTGCTCCTGGACCTCATCTAATAAGTCCAAATTCACCTTCCTCCCCTAATTAGACTCTCCAACAACGAAATTCTGAAAACAAGGAGAGTTCTCCTGGATTTCTACGGGAATCATGGCGTTTGTCCCTTACACCAAGCTGAATGGTGTTTCTTTGGTGGTGGATTGGGGCGTGGTGTGGTAAGCCCACAGGACTCAGGGAAACTCCTCCCCCCATGTTCCCTTGGTTTTCTCTAACCTTCTCTTCAAGCCTCTGAGGAAAACCCTGTTGGCTGATTCAACTTGGCCATTTGCCCGGGGGTGCTCGACAAAGGCAAATACCTGTCTTATTTCGAGCTCCGAACATAACTCGCCTAACTGCTGACTGGCAAATTGTGTTCCATTATCTGACACCAGATGTCTGGGAACCCCGAAGCGGCATACTATGTGCTTCCATACATAATGTTGCACCTTGTGGGCAGTGATCTCCGCAACTGGCTCGACTTCAGCCCACTTGGTGAAGTATTCGATGGCTACCACAAGGTACTTCATTTAGCGTATTTCCAAAGGGAAATGACCCAAAATGTCTATTCCCCAGGTATGGAATGGCCATGGACTGCAGATCGGCCGCAGCTCCTTTGCAGGTGCCTGATGCCAATCAATGTGTTTCTGGCACTGCTCATACTGCTGAGCGTACCTCCAACAGTCTTCTTTCATTGTCGGCCAATAGTATCCAGCTCGAATGACTTTCAACGCGAGTGCTCGGCCTCTAATATGACTCCCGCTGAAGCCTTCGTGCACCTCGGTCATTACACGGACACACTAGTCCCCATTGATGCAAAGAAGGGCAGGGTGAGCATATCCATGACGAAACAGCATGCCATCAATCAGTGTGTACTTTCCCGAATTTTCTTTATCACTTTCGCCTCTACGGGCTCGTTGGGAAGCAATCCATCGGATAAATAGCGCTAGTAAGAAATGATCTAGGTATCTGTTGTGCTACCTTGGGAGATAACTATTACTTCCTCCTCCAACACCTCGCATGCCACTACTCGGGGAACTTTCAGTGTTTCCTGAGTCAACGACTGGTGACTGCTTCCTCTCTGGGTGTTTACCCCCAAGACCTCCTTAGTTGGGTTCTCTTCCGCCGTTCTAGGGGCCTTCAAGGTTTCCTGGATCACCGACCTTTGTCGGTTTCCCTTTCCCGAACTGGCTAGTTTGCCAAGAGGCAGTTCGCTAAGAGTTCGACCCGAGAATTTTGTTCTCTTGGCACATGAACAAGTCAAACTCAGTGAAAGCTTCTTTTAGCAACATGACGTACTTGAGATATGCAACCAATTGCGGGTCCTTGGCCTGATATCTGCATGTTACTTGTTCGGTAACAAGTAATGAGTTGCTCTTTACCAGCAGATTTTAAGCTTCCAACTCCTGGGATAACAACATCCCTGCTATCAATGCTTCATACTCGGCTTGATTGTTGCTAGCCTTAAATGCGAACTTCAAAGACTGTTCATCTACCGACAATATCCACTGAAAATCCCTGAGATCTGGGTGAGGGCCCCCAGACATCAATTCGACAACGAAATCAGCATATACCTGTCCTTTAATCGACCCTCTGGGTTCACAATGGATGTCAAACTCGGACAACTCTGCTGACCACCGCACCATGCGCCCTGCTATGTCAGGCTTCTGTAAAACCTTACGGATGGGCAGGTCAGTCATCACTATCATGGTGAAGCTATGAAATTAGTGTCATAATCTCCTAGCTGTGAATACTACCGCTAGCGCAACTTTCTCTATCGCTTGGTAACATTCCTCGGACCCCTGTAGCACCTTGCTGATGAAGTTAATTGGCTTATGAACCTAGTCTTGCACTATCATTGAGCTAATCGCCTGATCTGTGATAGAAAAATACAGGCGGAGAGAAACACCTGCCATCAGCTTACCGAGAATGGGAGGGCTGACTAAATACTCCTTCAACTGGACGAAAGCTTCCTCACACTCAGAAGTCCACACAAAGCGATTGTTCTTCTTTAGGCACTGGAAATACGGAGAACTCTTGTCTCCACTGGCTGATAGGAAATGGGAGAGAGTTGCCATCCGTCCAGTTAGTTGTTGGACTTCTTTGATAGTGGCAGGGCTCCTCATTTCAATGATGGCGGAACACTTGTTAGGGTTAGCTTCTATGCCTCTCTCGGTTAATAGAAATCCAAGGAACTTCCCTGCCTCCACCTCGAACACACATTTTTCGGGGTTTAACTTTAGGTTATACCTAGCTATGGTCACTAACAACTCCTTAAGATCTGTCACATGCTGCTCTTTCTCCTTGGAGGTAACGACCATGTCGTCCACGTACGCCTGCACATTTAGTCCGAGCAAGGGGGTGAGAATCCTGTCCATCAATCGTTGGTAAGTAGCGCCAACGTTTTTGAGGCCAAAGGACATGACCTTGTAACAATAGCTATCGAGTTCTGTCACGAAAACAATCTTGTTCTCATCATTGGGGTGCATCCGAATCTGATTGTACCCGTTTGCAGTCCGACGCTCAAGTCAGTATTGGGACTAGGAAACACCAAAACACTTAGCCGTAAAAGCTCTGTGAAATTTGTGTGTGTATTCGCGTAAATATTGCATACCTTGTTAGGTTTATTACTTCCCTTTATATAGTCTAGGGTTTCCGCTATCTGCAATTAGGGTCACCGAGGGTGTGCCTTAGCGTCGCTATCACCCACTCTTAAGGCGATCTAGCGCGTAAGGCTCCCTTACTGGATTGCAACCTCTGACGGGATGACCACCTGGGTACCAACTTGTGTACCTAATCTCTAGGGCCATCCGTCATGGGAGTGCCCTAGCTATTCACGTGACATGCATGCATCCTACCATTGGTACGTAACCCTTACGTGCCTTAGCTCTCCCAGTGGCTCTTTACTTGTGCTACGCCTGAACGCGTCGTTCACACCACAGACATGGACCCCTCGTGATTTAGACTTCTCTCTACTGATAACTGGTGTATTGTCTGGGATCCACCTCTCATGGCCCAGCTCTGCTATTTGAATCACCGATGTCCGATGTCACTTTGCCCTCACTCTGTGGCCGAGGACACATTAGCACATCCTGGTGATCAACGCCTGACCACTCTTCGGCACCTTGGTTCACGTGTCTCGCGAGACACTGGGCCACGCCACTCGTGGGACCCAACTTACGTGGCCCACCATTACTAGCGGTCAACTACGTCCGAGGACTGGTCGGTACATAAGCCCCCCAGTCTCGAGCTGTTAACTTGTTCAGCGAAGAGACTAAGTCCTCGCCTCTGGCGACCTACGTGGCCCTATGTGACGGGACGTGAATAGTGCACCGAAGTGACACTTCTCTTTGCCCGTTTTAATATGCGCACACGTGTCTTGATCAACGACCATGACTTAACTTCGCTTGCGCTTCTTTGTTTACGTTAAGCATTCAAAAACGTGCGCTTTGATCACTGTTCCATCACTTTCTGAAACTACTTTGCACGTTTCATCTTCTTCTTTGAACGCTCTCACTCTTCTTTCTCCAAAAACCAGAACTTTCAGCCCCCTTTGATCAAAAGGTATGACCTTTATGCATTATCGCCCTTGTCTTTCAATTAACTGCCTGGGACTGTTTAAATTTCTCTATTTTAGGTTTTCTCTGTTCCTCTGTTTTCTAGGTTTCTTCGAGTCCTCTGTCTTTCTGGTTTTACTGAGTTACACCATCGCCTTTTTCTGAACCCTCATTTTCTTCCTTTCTTTTCTTGCTTTTTTGGATCTCTTCGAGATGGCTCGAACAAAAACCACCTCCAATCCTCCTCCCAGCGTAGATTACAAAGCCCTCTACCCTTGGGATTCCGCTGAACTCCTCGCCAAGACCTCCACTCTCAACTCCAGCGAGAACGTGAGGAAGCACTGGGACGAAGAGCCCGACTGTAAAGGACGAGTGTTTGGGAGGGAGAGTGATTCTTACGTCTCAGTTCGTCCTTGCACGAAGGGCGAACCCGTGTGCGCTGATGACCAGGCCAACGAAGGAGAGCTCTTCTTCTTCCTTTACTCCACTGTTTTTAAATGGATCAAACCTCGTCTCCCACTCACTGGCTTCGAGAGGGCGTTGCTGACGGAGATCAACGTGGCCCTCGCCCAGCTGCATCCCAACAGCTTGGCCTTCATGAGAGCGTTCACTATATTAAGCAACCACTTTGGACACCCCCCTTCCGTCGACGTCTTCCTTCATTTCTTTGAAGCTAAGAGCCCCGGGAAAAACCTCTGGGTGAGCTTTAGTGGCATGGCAGGGAGAGTCCTCCTCACGCTCTTCCAGCAATCCTATAAGGGCTTCAAAGGGAAGTTCTTTAAGGTGTGCTGCACCGAGCACGACCCCACCTTGCTGGATGGGTTCCCCCTTTACTAGGTGGGGGAGTTGAAGCTCAAAAAGCCCAAGACCCTTGAGGAACTGGCCCCTCCCGATCGTGAAGTGTGCCAAGTTCTTGCTAGTGTAGGGCCAGTGTTCAACATGGCCTAGCTGATCAAGCACAAATTCAGCTCCTCGAGCCTCAAGGGCTACATCGGTTTGTCTCTACTTCCTTCTTCACTTCACTGCGCATACCTGTCTTCACCCTATTATACTTGTATATTCTGCTTCTTCATGCTGACCTCTTGTAATGCATTACTGTCTTCTCATGTCTTCTTATCTTGGTGTACGTATGGTACTAAACGAGGAGAAGAGGGCGAGGCTGGATGATGTGCTTGCCCGCCGTCAAGGGGCAATGAGTGGAGCTGGTGCTTCAACCCCTTCTGCTCCTATTGTTGCGGTCCCCCTCGCCATTGTCCAGGCCTCACCTGCCCCAGCCCCCCTTGAGAAGAAAAAAGGGGTCGTGGAGATTGACTCTGGGACGAGGACTCTAGGGAGGGCGTCGTCTTCAAAAGGCGTAGGGTGGTCGCGATGACGACCTCTCGCTCTGCCACCAGCAGCCGTCCCGCCTCCTTCAGGGATCTACCTCCCAGTGCCTCCTCCCCCCGCGGACTCCTCGCGCTCGAGGGTGGTGGGGAGAGCGCCCCTGGGAATGACCAAACTCCTCCCGCCCCCGAGCTACCCGCTGTCCTTCAACACGCCCTCAAAAGCTTCCAAGAAAAAGGGGCAACGAAGTACTTGGACGAGGATGTGATAAGAGAGCACATGCGTCGTGGTCTAGGTGAGTTCCTTGTCCATTCCAACGCCCTCACGAGCAAGGCTGAGGCGAGGATAAAATAGCAACTGGCTCTGGCAGAGGCAAAGGCGAAGGAAGATCTGGCCTTGGCGGAGGAGAGGAAAAAGGATGAGCTGGCTCAACTGGCTCGGGCCTTTGTCACTCGTGAAACTGCTATGACGCAAGAACTAAGCAATCTCCGCCAATCTGAGAAGGACGCCAAGAAGCGACTTTTCGACAAGGGCCAGGAGTACATCGAGCTAGAGTTGAAAGTCTTGCCTCTGCGCACCAGGGTGGTGGAGCTTGAAGAGGAGGCAAAAGAAACCAAGGCCAAGATGGCCAAGCTTGAAGAAAGGGCCACCAACCAAGAGGTGCAGCTTGGCCAGGTGGAGGGTGAACTTGCCCAACAAGCTGAATCCTTCAAGAAAACTGAGACAGAACTCATCGAAGACGTTGTCGACGCCTACGCGACAGGGTACGAGGATACCCTTGCTTAGGTTGCCTGCGTGCATCCTGAGATGGACACCTCACCCTTCGCGACGTCGAACCGAGTCATAGATGGCCAGGTTGTGCCTACAGCCCCTCCTTCTTAACTTGTACTTGGCCCCTTGATGAACAATTTCTTTATATTTATGAATGCTTTGTTCGACTTTAACTACTTTAACTGCTTTCTCGAACTTGGCTTGTTAACGACTACGTCTTTATCTCACTTTAATTTGCCTCTTCGTCTTGATCGCTAACTATCGTGCCTTGCACTAACCATCCGCTAACAACGCTTATGACGATCATTCATACTCTAGGTAGCACGCCTATCCACCCCCGCCCTGCCTTACTTAGGCAGTGGGGGCGCGCATACTAACCTGCAGCTGAACTCACCTCCGCACACAAAGGAGAGGGAACTTCTGATAGTCACTCTCCGAACCTGCTTCATAGGGCAAGGGAGAGGGAGACCCTCCATCTGACTTTGCTCTTATCTCTCTAAGTAAGGAGCTGTTTACTGATGCTGCTAGCGAGCCGTGACGTCCTCACCTTGGCGTTCTTGCTCAAGAGGGAGGCGCACTCCGCGCTATCCAGCTTCGAGTTTCCTCATCCAAGGAGAGATCCGTGTCTGTCCCCTATCTGTCCACCATGGGTTTAGGGAGAACTCACCTTCTGGACCACACTGTCTCCACTATGGTGCTCTCACTCGAGAGAGAGGGGGGGGGGGGGGGGGGGGTCCCCGGGAACCAACCCGCCCCGCCCCGAAGCCTCTAGCCCCGGGGGAAAACCAAAACCGCACCCGCCCCT
>Ga0123342_1005212_pt1 | contig 19116 bp, 15 predicted proteins | sample Turbeawhitnodule_FD_89960 | JGI IMG/M metagenome (GOLD analysis project Ga0123342, IMG submission 89960) | Root nodule microbial communities of legume samples collected from Mexico - Turtle bean Mexico white nodule | ecosystem: Host-associated > Plants > Roots > Nodule | place: Mexico: Nepantla... | reverse complement strand
TAACCTCCCATTGATTGCAATTGATTGCGGCAATTAACCTCCTATTGATTGCAATTGATTGTGGCAATTAACCTCCCATTTATGCCAAGATAACGGTAAAGGTGAGTCATAAACCCACATATATAAATGAAAAAAATAAAAAATGCGGATACACATACGCTCACTGTTACCGCTAGTTTTAGTTTAATTATAACGTGGTTTTATATATTTGTTATGACATATTTAGCTCTTATGCTCTTTGAAAAATTCAATAGAATGGTGATACTTCAAAACACATGCATCTCATGAGAATATAACTTCATTCTTCATCTTTTGGAACAAATTCTGAATGATCCTATGATTCTCAAAGTGCTTTGCTTCAAAGGAATAATCAAATAAGAAAGTTTTACCCGTAACTCAACCCTTTAAAAATTTGCATCCAACATTTGCCATGAGTTTTCAGATATTCAAAGCTTGAAATTTCAATATTAATTCACATATATCTTTAGACTTGACCATGTTCTTTACTCCACAAGAACCATAGTTATAATTGCCCATGGAACCAAAATAAAGTGAAACTAATGCTCAATTAGCATCACACAAACCTCATAAGTTATTCTCGTTATTCTTATTTCATTCTAGATTTTGAACAAAATTTGGCATGTGATCATATGGGTGAAAATATATAATTTGTTTTTTTTTTACTTATAATACAATAAAATTATTAAATAAAAACTAATTTTAAAAACTAAAAAGTAATTAATTAATATATTATCGATTAAATTGGATAATATTTTAGAGAATAAAAAAGTTATTAGTATCTAAATTAATTTTTATTATTAAAAAAATCTGTAAAGTAGTTTTTAAATTGGTATCAAATTAACTATCAAAATTTTAATTATTAACTAATTAAATACTAATTTAAAATTTTATTTTAGATATCAATAATTATTTTAATCTCTAAAATAATATTTAATTTAGTAAATAAAGTGATTACTTATTTTCTCTCTATTATTTAATGATTTTTTTAATGATATTGAAAACTATTACTCATATGTGAGAGGTATATCACATAACTCATGTTGGCATCTTTACATTTCCTAAAGGTTTAATATATTTTTTTTCCTATTTTAAATGTTCTCAATTTAATTTATTTTTTTAAAACAAATCAATATTTTTTTCTGTCAAATTAATAATAAGCACGATTTAATAATGATAGGTGATATGGAAAACACGTAACATATTCTTAATAAAAACTTCACATGACATAAAAACAAATGTTACATATTACTATAATAATATAAACTTACATATTTTAAAAATAGACCAAATTGTGAATATTCAAAATCATGAAACTTAAAAATATTTTATTTTATCAGTAAAGAGTGTCTCAATTCTTATAAAAAAAATCTCAAATTAATATTCTTGAAAAGATCATTGTAATAGGGACGGATAAAAAAATTTATTAAACATTTTCTAAAACAAAATTAAATAATCCAAAAACAACTTTGTAAAGTACTATAAACACATCAGGCTATAAAGTTTTTTTCTGGAATATATAATTTTAAATAATATCGTATGAACAAAGAATTACCAATATTAGTAAAGACATTTTTCATGGATATTGTTTTATCTTACTAATTGAGTCAACTATTCGATGCATGTGGTCATTTGAGTTAGGTTTTAGTAAGAGAATAAAAATCCAAATAGAACAATCATTCATTTGAGGTTACGGTTATTTCATAACATATATGTTTATACGAAAATGTTTTAAAGTCAAAAGCTATATACCAAATGTTTCGACAAAAGCCAAAAGCTAAAAGTAGACGTTGCCCATAATTCTGAAAATTAAAGAAGCCTCTTATACCAAATGCCCTTATATACAAATATGAAAAATAAAGAGAGAAAAAAAAACTAATTTGCACAATTTTAGAAATAGAAAAGTTTTACTATCTCGTAAAAGAATAAGAGTACCAAATTTTTACAAAATTAAAATTAAAATTTTTGAAAGTGGGGGAAAAGACAACACCCCTCTTTCATCTTTCTCAATTATCATAAAGATTAATCTGTATATTAAAAGTGTAGAGAAAAGTTGTGTACAATGAACAATGATTTGTGTTAGAGTAATACTCAAGGATGTGATTATTTTCTCCCATTAAAAGAAATTTAACTTTAAGAGTCATGGTTGTGTGCAACTGAATATAATTTATACAATCAATGAAAACCATTATATATATGCTCTAAATTTATTTTTGTCTTGCAAATTTAAAATTATTTTTAATATTTATGCTTTAAAAAAACACTTCTTTTAGTTATTTTGGTTCTAAGTATAATTCAACTCATTGGGTGGTACTTGACTATATTCTCTTAAAAAAAATCCAAAGTATTATAGGAATCTAAACTTTTAATGTCCTAAAGTATAATTTCCACCAAATGTTTCTCTTAACTGAGTTTGAATGCAAAATTATTACAAGTTTTTCTCCTACATTTTTATTTGAGACCATGAAACCTAGTTTTTCTTTTCTTTTCTCACAAAGTCTTAGTATTAGAAGTTTCCTTAGAGAGGATTATGGATGATTCTTGAGTCTCAGAAAATTGTCATAAATCACTTTTAAGAACATTACTTTACCCTAATACTTTCCTTTATTTACCTACTTTCCTTCCCCTTTTCTAATTCCTTTCATTCTTTCCATACCCTTCTTTCTCTCATTCCTCTTCTTCTTACTATCTTTTGCTTTTTCACAATATGATTCTCTTCAAAGAAGGAAGAAAAATGAAGCTTTATTTATCACCTTTCAAAGTAGCCACCTCATATTTGCCAAGGTTAATTACCATCATTCATTCATAATATTCAGAAACGTGGACACTCTTTTTCAGCTTTGGTCCTCACCATTTATCTATGTCTCATTCCTATTAAAAAGTGGGAACCAAAAATGGATTTTGGGACACGTGTGGGAACAACGAAAGGAAAAGTTAAATACGCAATAAAAAAATGTAAAAAGAGAGAAAAAAAGAAGAAGTGAAATGGTCTATCTTGCCACTAACTAGACGGAGTATGATATGGTGATTTCTTTTCTGTTTTTTGTATTTATACATACTTTTTGCTTTCACTTTTTTTATAAGCTTCTCAGATTATAAAGGGAAAAGGGGGAGAAAAAGAAAACACCACAACGATAATTTTTCTTCTCAATCTTTTAATAATTTTTTTAAGAAATAAATGTTTCTATTTGACATAAAATGATTGTGTTTTGGACTATTTTTAATATACTACTTTGGACTATTTTTGTTTTTGGATTATTTGGCACAAAATTTATCAATAGATAGTATCGGTTGACATTAAAAAATATATATTTTTAATATTAAATTAATTTATTTTATTTTTGTTGATGTTTATTACGGTAATTTTGAAAAAAATCTCATAAAATACCTCCATTTTTAACAAAAGTAAAAATAAAAATATTGTGGGTGAAAAAGATGAATGTTGATAAAGAAAATGAATAAGAATGAAAGAGTTGGGAAAATGAGTGTGGATGAAAGAAATGTACGTGAAATAATGATATAAGTGTAGATGAATGAGATTATGGGTGGTCATGAATTGAAATTTTCAAATCCAATCCAATAAACTAGAATGAATCTAAAATCCAGATACATTTTAACTATATCAAATTTAATTAGATTTTTCAATTCCATTTAAATTAGATTTAATCTAGATTAAATCCACTTTATCAATTAGATTAAACTGGATGTGAGATCAACCTGACGTGGGATCAACTCAACTCAGCCTAGGTCGACTTGAATCGACCTGGCGAAGGTCGACTTCGCTCGACCTAACCCGACCCGTCTCGACTCGCATGGCCTAGGTCGACTTGGCTCAACTTGGCCTAAGCTGACTTAAATCAACTCAACCCGAGGGTCGACATGACTCGACCTTGTACCAGGTTGACTCAGCTAGACCTTGTACTATGCTCAATTCGACTTGGGTCCAAGCCAACTCAACCTATACCCAGGTCAACTTGGCTCAAACTGGTACCAGACCGACTCAGCTCAACCTCGACTCAAGTCGACTTGGTACAACCTGGACCCAGTCCAACTCGGCTCCACTTAGACCCAGGTCGACTCAGCTCCACCTGGACCTAGGTCGACTCAGTTGGACATGGACCTGAGTCAACTCGGCTGGACTGGACCTAGGCCAACTAGGCTTGACTTGAGCCCAAAGGCTCAACCTAGGCCCTGATATACTCGACTAGACATGGGTCTGTCTCGACTCGGTACAACCTGGACCCAAGCCGACTCGTCTCCACTTAAACCTGGGTCGACAAGGCTTGATCTGAGCTTGGGCCAACTCAGTTTGACCTTGGTTCAAGCCGACTCAGCACAACCTAGGCTTGAGCTAACTCAATACAACTTGGACTCGGGTCGACCCAGACCCGGGCCAACACGACTCAACCTGGGTTGAACCGACTAACGCGACTTGACATGGGTTGGACTTAAAATCCAACCCAAAATTCATTTTGGAAAATCCAAAAATGCATCCAAATGCAATTAAATGAATTGGACTTAAAATCTAAAAATATAGATTTGGATTTGAGATAAATCCATTTAAATGGACTTAAAAGTAATATGGATTTGGATAATTATGAATTGGATTTGACAATTTGAATTTTTTGCCCACCCTTAAATGAAATGAGTGTGGATAAATAAGATGTGTGCAAAAGAAGATGAGTGTGAATGACAAAGATAAGAAAAAAAAATATGAATGAATAAAATGAGTGTGAGGAGATTTATATAAAAAGTGAGAAAAAGAATTATAAATAAAAAAAATTATTATCTTTAAATCAAGATATTTAGATTAAAAATAATATATATTTTATAACATATAAATTAGCATCAAACCAACAACGCTAAATAAATATGAAATATATACATTAATAATCATAAATATAATAATATTTGTTTAACCGATACTAACACATATTTTTCTAAAAAATAAAAAATTAAAACATATATTTAATATTATTAAAATCGACTAAGTCTTTTCTAATATTTTTAAACATTTTTATAATTATTAAATATATTTAATATTATTAAAGTCGGTAACCTGACTTTAATATTTTTTTAACATATTTATAATTATTAAAAATATTGAATATTATTAAATTCATTTTTTTTTAAATATTATTATATATCATTCAAATTTATAATACAACATCATTAAAAGTGTATAAATAATGTATGGTGTTAGAATTGGTTTAATTGATTCAATAATGTATCATATTAGCCGATTAAAATTTTGAACATTATCTCCTTGTTATTTCGTTCAATTTTAACAAGATTATCAAGAATAAACGTCCAAAAAAGAGGTTAGCTTTATAAATAGAGAGAGTTTAAATAGAGCTAATAATAAAACACATTTTAAAAAACCTTTTTTAAGTGGTCTGTAAAACGTTAGTAGAGGGTCATCTAACATGTTATAAACGCATTTACAATTTTTTTTAAAAGGGATAAAAAAAAATGTAAGACTAATAGAAGTTAAGGTAATAAGAATTTATATATATATATATAGATTAATTCGTCCAAGTAGACAAATAGAGTATCTCTACTTTTGCAACTTCAAAATCAAATTACTAACTTCTAGTTTACAAATAATATAGGTTAAAGTTCTCACGTCAATAAGAGATTGAGATAATTCACTATTTATGTGGGTATAAATTTCATTTAAAGTCCACTTCATAATATAATATCAGAGTTATTTTTAAGTTTATCCTAACAAGTGTTTCTTAACCTTATCAGGTCATCCACTATCGGGTCGTTATCGGACCACCCATAATATGTTGTCTCATACACGAGTTGTCACTCTCGACTCGAGGAGGTACAAGTCACCCGCTATCGGACCGATATCGAATTACCCATATTAATGCCACCTCCACGCTAATTCCACAAAGTCTATCCAAACTATCTACTATTATTAAACTTCATCATGAGTTAACTAATTCCACAAATTCTATCCAAACTATCTACTATTATTAAACTTCATCATGAGTTAAAGAATTAGAAACTTTTAAGAGTCCAAAATTTTGAAGTAAGCAGTGAATACTGAACATCTCTCTAGCTTCAAATGTTCTGAAATTGATTGAGATAAGCCTTATCATTTGTTAAGAGCATGGGGCTTTACTGAACGTGATTCAAAGTAAGCACTGCGGATAAACAATCAAGATGTTGGGGTGCTACTGATTTCCTTGCTGAGGAGAAAGCAAAGAAATTGAAAAAGCACGAAAAAGGAGAAGAAATGAAATTCAGTGAGTTATTGTTTATCCAATTTATTTTCTCTGCTTTCTCTTTCTAAATACCTTGCTCAAATGGGATGACACCTTCCATTATTCCTCATATCGTTATATTATTATAATATTGTTTGTTCTGCACTTGTTTTGACTTTCAAAATATTATTTTTCTTAAACAATGTTTCTAATTACTCTCGTCAGTGTGAAGGTTATGATCTAGTCAAGGAAAAGAAAGAGACAGAAACAAGCAAAAGATTCTGAAACTGAACAAGTTATGCAAATGGGTTTTGAAAGAGCAAGAGGTATAAACGTTTCTCCAGATATTCAAAGCACAACAATGTGTTAATGTATCCTACAGTTGTATGCATATGTAGGGTTATTCTGATACTACTGGTTCTTTGCAGTGGTTTCTGCTTTTGAGACCAGTGGTAGTGTAGAGCAGGTTTTGCAAGTTCATCTGCTCCATTACCTAACAATGTTAGTTCTGAAATTTAAACACCAAGAGTGAGGTTGAAGAGAGCAAAACACAACGAGATGTAGAAACGAAATTTAGTTTTGTTTTTGAAACGGCAAAGAAATTTGATTGAATGAACATGTATGCCCAGCACAGGTAGAGCATGATTTATGTCACATGAAACCTGCTAATGACAGCTCCCAGTAAAAGTCTCGTATCATAAAATAGAACCATACCATGTTTGTTTGTAGTATAGGAACATTGCCAATGAAGTTTCTGATGAACATGTTTGAAAGAGGTTTTCTCTTCTCAAAGCCTATTGTCTCTACATTAGTCTTCTTGAAAAGGTTATGTTATAAAATCAAAATATGTGAATCCGAACGTATATCACGATTGACATCAGATCATACAAACATTATAGAATCAGAGCCATATGTTATATTAGCAATATATATCATCAATGTGAATGAGGAAAATTAAGTGCGAATAAGATGCTAATGTATTATGAACATGGAGACTCAAAGTTAAGTATCTATACAAAGAATGCAATAAATATAATCTGTCTAGTATATTTTTGTACAAAAGAAATTTGATAAGAGAAAAAAAAATAGTGAAGGTTGATTTAGTAAAATCTTATCAAAAATTTTAAACTATCTAACTTCATCACAACGTCTAATAGAAGACATGCGTTTTCTAGTATATTTTTCTCAATAAAACATATAGTCTCTTAATTTTTACCGAGAGTAATACTATTTTAAGCAGTTGTCTTAATGGTGTTTCAATTCAGTAATGAAAATCACTCACTATTTATTTTCTTCTCCACGTGATTATATGTGTTGCACGAAACTTAGTTATGGTAGTTATGTTACTATATAAGAACCTATAGCAATAATTGAAAAGTAATTGAGAATTGTTGAGTTCAACTTATGCCCCTTGTAAACAATGAGTTGAGAAAGACTTTATTGTAAGACAAAAACTTAATGTTGTAATCTATATGATAGTGAACTATGTCGTGAATATAAATTGAAATGCGTTAATACTTTAACTCTCAAGCATAGTTTTAACCATCTCTTGGAGAGTTTTGTTCTTTCTTTTCATGATCTCATTTTGTTTAAATGTTCTTGGTGAAGAGAAATTGTAGTGTATGTCATAAGATTCACAAAACATCTTAAACTCTTCATTTTTGAAATCGGTACCATGATCACTTGATACTAGAAATACAAAAACTTTTCTCCACATGTACTCTCTTATAAAACACCTTGAACATCATGTTTGTCTATATAATTTTCTTCACATTGATCTCTTTCATTTATACTCATTTCCTTAATTTACACTCATTTTCTTGACTCACACTCATCTCTTTCATTCACAAACATCTCCTTCATCCAAATCATTCCCTTTATCCACACTTATCACAATCATCCACACTCATCTCCTTCACCCACTACAAAAAAAAATTCTTTTGTTTAGTTTTTTTGTTCATGTATACTTTTGTTAAACATCGAGTGTTCTATGAAAAACTTATTTTTTTAAATTATTACCATTACTGTCAGTCGCACTTATGCAAAGTAAATTGATATTCAAAATATATTTCATTTAACGTTAATAAAGTTGAAGTTAAAATAAATAGATTTTAAAATAAAAATCCATTAGTGTCAACTTAACTGAGACTAAAATATTTTAATTAAAAATTAATAATAAATTAACATCAATTTAAGCGATAATTTTTTAAAAGTTTATGTTAATGAATTAGTGTGAAAGTCTAAAGAATGTGCAATCCAAATATGATATTATTCATTAATTTTTTTTTCAACTTTTACTTATTAAAGTTAACTTTTGACCAATTTTTTTTATAATAATTTACTTATTTTGAAGGAATAAAAATATTAATTTAATCTCATGTAGTTAAATTTATTAAAGTATTTTGTCATTAAATTTTAATATTTATTGGCAATTTCATAAGAAGTTGTGTTTTCGAAGCATCAATTTAAATTAAGAAGATGTAATTGTTGTACTTTTTTTCAAAATTTGAAAACTAAATAACCTAAACTAAAAAATGTGACTCTATTGTTAGGGATTGGACACAACAAACTTAAACTCTTACCGAAAACAACATTTATAATTTTTCATAAAATCTTATAATTATGTATTGTAAAGATTTATAGAAATTGTTTTTTTCTATTTGTTGTAAGATCAATTTCACATCATAATTTGTCACTAACTTTTTTAATAACATATAATTATCAAACTTTTTTAAGGGAATTAAATAAATCTCCATTTAAAAACTAGATTATCAGCTATTTAAATGTTCAAATATATTTTAAATGTTCACAACTCAAAACAAGACAAAAAATAAAGCTATTTTTAATTATTTTAAAATACAATTAACGTACTTCATAAACTTAGTATGAAGAATCAATTAAAAATAAGGATGTCACTTATGAAGAATCAATTAAAAAGAAGGAGGTTTGTAACATTCAATAAATATATATATATATATATATATATATATATGACTATTAAGAAGGGAGAAAAAAACGAAAAAATGTGATATATAGATATTGTAGGGAATCAGAAATAGAAATTCAGAATATAAATATTATAAAGAAAATTCTCAGTCTAATAGGAAAATTAATTTTATTTGGGACAAATATCTCGTTAAAATACTTTAGTAGAAGAAATTTAAAGAAAAAAAAAATGAACTCTCCTTAAAATTATTTTATACATAAGTTAATTTGTAAAAAAATTAAAGAATATTTTTTCTAATTCTTAAATTTGTTTTTTTAATTTATAGATGAGTTAATTAATTTTAAATTATAAATTTATTTTTTCTATTACAAATTATTATAGAAGAGTTTTTTCAATCAAGTTATAAGTTAGTGTTCATAATGTATTTTTTTTTTCTTAGATTGGAAATTGAGCTAAATAATTAACTTTTGAACAAAAAACTTAAAAACCACTAAACTAACTCCATATAATACCATCTAATCATGTGTTATCCTATTCAAAATATAAAAACAAAACTTCATGATTAATTGTCAAATGGTGAAACAAAAAAGCATGGAAGATTTGAAGTAACTAATTAATGATTGACACAAGATTCATAACTTGTTTTCTCAAACAAAAACATAAGAAGCAATGAAGAATAGGTTGAGAGAGTAATTAGAAAAGTTGAGTAAACATATATATGTGGTATGCATGTGTAGCAGCTTTTGCCTTGCTTATGAGTTACTCATCATTCATGAGCAGCATGTATGAAGTGTGTCAGTCTCCTCTGAATTCTTGTTTTCTTGTTTTCCTTCTTCAAAAAAAGTGTGATCTTCTCTCTCTTTCTATGTCTCAATATTCCTTTTCATCTTTTCCTCATCAAACTCACTCCTTTTGTGCCTTTGGACTCACTCACTCACTCACTCTCATTCTCCTACTTTGACTCATGCCACACCACCTTACACAAACCTCCATGCAATAACATGTAGCATGTAACATCTCTCACACTATATAATCTCCAACACTCCTCTCATTTCTTCTCTCAATTCTTCTCACCACCTCCTACCAAAGCTCTCACCACCATACCAACATGCAAGTCATGAAATCCGTCACTCAGGTGGAGCCAACGCCACCTTCCTCCTCCTCCCTCTCACTAGGGCTCAACATGATGAGACCCTACGAGATGGTGCACCACTTGGTGTCATGCAACGCCGTGGTCGTCTTCAGCATGAGCGACTGCTGCATGTCCACCGTCGCCAAGCGCCTCCTGTTCAGCCTTGGTGTTGGCCCCACCGTGGTGGAGCTCGACGAGCAGGCCAACGGTGCCGGAATCCAGTCCGTTCTCCACCAGCTTGCTGGAGCCCATCAGCCTGTTCCTGCTGTCTTCATTGGCGGCAAGTTTCTTGGTGGGGTGCAGACTCTCATGGCCAGCCACATAAATGGCACCCTGGTTCCACTCCTCAAAGAAGCTGGAGCTTTATGGCTTTGAATTGAATTCACTCTTTATATATAAAGATTATGTGAATCTCCATTAGGGTATCTTATATAGGGATATGAATATAAAATAGGTAGATGAATAGGTGTTACACAATTTTATTTGTGTTCTACCCAAAATATTTCTATCCATGTTTGTCTAATATGAACAATAGATGCTTATGTATAATTCACCAATATTTTGATTCAATCTTCTCATCTTTACAAAGCTTTTATTAGTCCTGTTTTTGCTAGAAAAAAAGAATAATGATTTTTTTAATTAAAATATATGTTTACTGGAATTAATAATATATATAAAAGAAAAAAATATGCATGCAAATTCTTTGAAGAAGAAGAAGGAGGAAGGGAGTGAAGACAAGTAATAGCACATTAGGTTATGAAGGTGTGTGAGAGATATTTTAACACTAATTATTTTTGGAATACAATTTTGAGATAAGGAAAAAGCTTTTGGATTTAATTTATATATAAAAAGATTAAAAAAATAAGAAAAAAACAATTGTTGTGTACTGTATTTATATATAATATCATGTTTTTATTATCTTTGAATAAGGAAATCATCATCATTGGGCTTTTGTAGCATGCATCGCTTGCTATGCTGATTTTGAAAACAAATGTTCAGCCAAATTGGGTATCTTGATTTGTTCACTTTTTCTTCTGTGGTTTGTTATTTTTTCTGAGGGAAGGCTGCAGAATGACCTCACCCTGTCATGCATGGTCATGGCATGATAAATAGCCAAAAAATTTAAAAATCAGTATTTTACTCTGACACTATTTTAGGGTAAAAAATTACTGTTAAAATATTAAAATTACAAAAACACATTTATATAAATCAGCAATTTTAATTAATTTATTCATTAATAGCAATCAAGTCCATATATAATATTTTTTAATTAAAAACGAAAACTGTTTACGAACCTATATATAGTTGCATTTATAATAATAATCAACCCGTTCAATAATTTCCATTATAAGTAAATTAAATATAGATTTTGTAGAACATGATCGTTGCAATTAGCTTGTATCTTCTTATATATTGTCTTTGCATAATATTCTTTTTATTTTAGAAATTTATGTTTCCAGAAAAAAAAAATGGTTACTTTGACTCATTATAAAGAACTAAGTATTTTTACGTGGATATTGTTTCGTGTAGTAAATTTTACTTTGTTCTTCTGTGTTGTTTTAATGTGTATTAAGATCTGATCACCAATAATCGATCTTAAAAACTTGTAATTAATAATGAATGCATTATTAATTTGATAGAGAGTGTGTATATTTGATAGTGATAAATGTTGGAAGAAAAAAGGAATGGCATGCGGATTAAAAGTGAGAGAAGGTGTGGAGAGAAAATGATTATGGTGATGAAAGTGTTGAGAATTGATGTATAACGGTTAGAAAATGGTGATGGATTTGCATATTGTATGGTTTGGGAAATGTTGAACGAAATGATGAGGAGGATATGAAATTTGACCGTGATTCGTGTTGAAGAAATGGAAGAAGAGGAAGTGATGTGAAGGTACCTTTTGCCCCAATCCCAATCTCTCTTTCTCTGCAATCTCTGCATTCTCTGCTTGCGTTTTCTCTGCATTTGACCGTTTTTTTCACATTCCTTTGACTGTCACTCCTCATTTTCTTTTCCTTTCCCATTTTATTATGCTCGAAACTTTCAACTAGATTAATGCTATCAATACTCAACTTTTACACTTCACTTCAGTGTGAGACAAATTACTGTAAAATTAATATTTTTACTGCAATTTTCTACATTTGCTGTGTAAATAAAAGTGGCAGCAATTACTGTAAATAAAACTTATACATATGAAATGTATAAGTTTTCTGACAACTAATGTAGAAGTGTTATAATTTATTAGAACAATCATCTTTTTCATGATTTTACTAGAAATGTTCTTTTACAAAAAATAAATTAATTCATTATTTTTATTTGTTCTTTATGTAGAGAATATTTTTTAAAAGATTTACAATATTTTTGCGCCAAATATTCAATGTTTAAAATTTACTCATTATTAGTTAAAAGTTGTTCGGTCAAGAGAAGTTTTGTTACATTGTGGTCCAACAACACCAATAAGTTCAAATGTTAGATTAATAAACCTATATGGATTGAAGACTTCTTAATTTAGTGGATCTATAGGATTGTTTAATTTAATTGCTTTTAGTTTCAATGTAAATGTTACTTACAAGGATAATGACTCCATACAGGAACGTTTCATTCAATTCCAGCTGGATGAACACCAAAATCACCAAACCATCATGGAAGCCATAAACGACTCCATCCAGTCCACCCTCACCCTCCTCTTAAAACATATTATACCTCATCCAAACCACCAAATTTCCCCAATTGGAGAAATCCCCTTTACCCTAGCAACCACAACCACAACACCCCTCACTACCAATTCGCATATCCATGTTCAGCAAGTCATTCCTAACCCTAACAATCATTAGCAATACCAACCACCACCCCTTCCCAATATTAGACCACCTAAGTTGCAGCTGGCATTCTTTGAGGACTCAGATCCCTTGGATTGGCTATTTCAGGCCGAACAATATTTTTCATTTTATCATATTCCCCCGGATCAAAGGATATCTATTGTCGTTTTTCACATGAAGGACGAAACACTTAGCTGGTTTAAATGGTTGCACCATAACAACTTGGTCACAGACTGGGTATCCTTCACCCATGCCCTTGAACTCCGCTTTGGACCTTCAACATACACCACCATCAAGCATCACTCTTCTAACTACAACAGCTCACCACGGTAACAGAATACCAATCACGTTTTGAAAACTCTGTAACGGCACGGTGGGTTTCACCCTAGATATTATTCTCAACTGTTTTATCTCGGGTCTCCACCCATACATTAGTCGAGAATTGTTCATTCTTTACCCATACTCAATACTCAAGCCATTGGCCTCGCTAAACTCATTGAAGATAAATATTATGATTCCAAACCCAGAATCCCACGCCCTTTTCAAGCTCACAACTCCAAGCCCACCAACATTTTTTTTCGATCATCAACCACCAGAACCAGTCCAAACCACCACTCACAGAATCCTCTACCTATTAAACGTCTCACACCAACTCAATTACAAGAGCGTCGCGCACAGGGTTTATATTATAATTGTGATGAGAAGTTTATCCCGGGACACAAATGCACACCTTTTCGGTTCTTGTTGCTTTTGGATGATCCAAAACCACCCCCAAAACCTTTGGGGGAACCATCCACCACTATCGAGTATCCAGAGACCATACATTTTCATTTATCACCACTTACCTTATCTAGTAATACATCTCCCAAACCCTAAAATTCAATGAAATAATTCACAATCTTTCAGTAATTGTTCTTATTGACTCTGGCAGCTCCCATAATATATTACAACCCCGTATTGCTCACCACCTCCACTTACCCATTAAACCTAGCCCACCCCTATCTGTGATGGTCGACAATGACGCCTTTTTCCAATGCCAAGGCATTTGTCCTTCGATTGACATTGCTCTACAACTTCAACTTTTACCATTCCCTTTTACCTCTTATCCATTGAAGGAGCGGATGTAGTGTTGGGTATTGAATGGTTGCGTACCCTAGGACCTATTAAGACAGATTTCTCCATCCCTAGCATCGCCTTCAACCAGCAAAATCAACTTGTCACTCTACAAACTGCAACTACATCCACACCCACCCAAACATCCTACCACCAGTTTTTTCAATATATCTCTACCAGCTCCATTGCATCCCTCCACCTACTATCAATTGATAGCCCATCGTCATCCCCAAGCCTGTTAGAAAACAACCTACATACCCCATCTTCTCCATTGTATTCCTTACCTTTCCCCATCCAAGCCATTCTCCTACAACATCACACAATTTTTCAAAATACCCCTTGGGTTACCCCCTCTAAGACCACATGACCATCACATACCCCTCCTCCCACACACCTCTCCAGTCAATGTTAAACGTATCGCTATCCACACCCCCACAGGGAAACTATCACCAACCTCATTCATGAAATGTTGCAAAATGGTTTCATTAAACCCAACAACAACCCTTTTTCCTCTCATGTCCTCCTTATAAAAAAGAAAGACGATATTTGGCGTTTTTGTGTTAACTACAAAACCTTAAATGCAGCCACTATCCGTGATCGCTTTCCAATACCAACCATCGAAGAATTGTTCGATGAACTAGGTTCAGGTACAATTTTCACTAAGATCGATTTATACTCAGGGTATCACCAAATTCGAGTCACCCCAAAAGACACCCACAAGACAGCTTTTCGAACCACTAATGGTCATTACAAATTTTTAGTCATGTCATTCGGTTTGACTAATGCGCCCTCTACATTTCAAGCAGCTATGAATGGTCTTCTTCGACCCTATTTAATACGGTTTGTCCTAATTTTTTTATGATATTTTAATTTACAGTCCTACATTGCAAGACCATATTACTCACTTACAGATTATTCTGTATCTCTTATAAACTAAGCAATTCTTTATGGAGTTAACTAAGTGCAGTTTTGCAACAACTCATGTTAGTTACTTAGGTCATATCATTTCTCCTAGTAGTGTTGCCCTTGACCCAGAAAAAGTCATTGTCATACATAACTAGCCTTAGCCACGCTCACTCATGGAAGTAAGGAGCTTTCTCGATCTCACCGACTTTTATAGGAAATTTGTTTGTTACCACGCCACTCTCGTCGCTCCTCTCGCCAACTTATTACATAATCATAAATTTATGTGGCTTGTGACAACTCATCAAGCTTTCACACGAATTAAAATTACACGTTGCAAAGGTTCCTACACTACACCTTTTAGATTTTAATCAACCCTTTGTAGTGGAGACAAATGCATCGTCATTGCCCGTGGGGGCAGTGCTCAGCCAGAAAAACCACCCACTTTCGTTCTTCAACAGGAAGATGTGCTCACGACTCCAAGCGTCATCCGTGTATGTGAGGGAGATGTATGCAATAACAGAAGCAATAAAGAAATGGCGCCAGTACTTATTAGGCCAACACTTTAAAATATTCACAAATAAAAAAAAAGTTAGTATACATTACTTTCACAGACAATTCAAATGCCAGAACAACGAAAATGAACAACAAAATTACAAGGGTGTGTTTTCAAATTTTATACCGACCTGGAACACAAGATGTAATTGTCGATGCTCTATCCTGCTAAGGAACGCCAACCCCTTCATTACTGCTTGCATTGTCTTCGCCGATTCCCTTGTTGTTTCAAGAGTTACAAGAGTTCTTCAAAACCTCGGAAGGTGCCTAGTTAATCCAATCTTGCACTCATGATCAACAACACCCCAATTTGTTCTCAGTCCGCAATGGAATGTTGTTTTTTCGACACCAATTGTTCCTCCCAGTGTCCAATAATTTCAGAGAAAAGATCCTCCTCGAAATGCATGAGTCCCCAACAAATGGTCATTCTAGTCTCAAGCCTACCCTCGCTCGAGTCGCTACCTCATTTTATTGGCTGAGATGGACATGGGATGTGAAAATATTCCTCCAGCAGTGTGTCACTTGTCAAAGAAATAAATACCTACAAAAAAAAATTCAACGGTTACTTCAACCTCTCCCAACACCGACACAAGTATGGGAAGATTTATCTATGAATTTCATAACTCATTTACCTTCATCAGCGGGTCACACAGTGGTTTGGGTCATTTGTGACCGTCTCACCAAATATGCCCATTTTCTGGCTCTCCCTACACACTTCACAGTGCAACAACTCGCCAAGCGCTTCACAATGGAAATCTTTCACGTTCACGGAATGCCAAAAACCATCGTCTCGGGTCGCGATCCAATCTTTGTTAGCACGATTTTGAGACAATTGTTCAAAGCCCAGGGTACAAACAGATGGGCAAATAGAGGTTTTAAACAGAGGGCTAGAAGCATACCTGCGATGTTTCACTGGGGACCACCCCCACACATGGTACCAATACCTCCACCTCGTGGAGTTATAGCACAATATGACGCATCACTCGACTATTGGCACCTCCCTCTTACATGCGTTATACGGTCATTCACCTCCCACCATCCTCGAGGTGTTACATATTTCTCGCGCCGACACCACCATCCCGGAACTGCTACACCAACATACCTTAGTATTGCATGCTCTCAAACATAACTTCCGCAAAACTCGCCAACGCATATGCGGACAGGCTAATCGGCACCGATCGGACCGCACCTTTAACGTAGATGACTAGGTCTGGATCCGCCTCCAGCCATACCGCAGTTGAATGTCGTCCATGTCCGAGACTAGCCCCTCGCTACTCAAACCCGTACCAAATCAGTCGCCGCATAGGTGTCGTTGCGTATGAACTCTAATTACCTCCCTCATCTCGCATCCACCCAGTGTTTCACGTTTCACTCCTTCCCCTTTCAGAGGACCAATACCTTCCCCTCCCCCAAACCCAAACTCTATCATGGAACATAACTCAACACCCTTTAAGTTCCCTATACAAGTTTCACATGACTTTTTGAGCACACTGCGCTTACCAACCACTCAAAATGTGCCAACGCATCTATCCCCAGCTATTTCACGCTGCCCAAATATCGAGTCTTACGCCTCACTAATCTTCATAAATCCTCAAGTGCATGTAACCCTATTCCTAACTTATTCATGCATGTCCCTACACCAAACCTATTAATTCCCAATGGTCCACCATAGAAACTCGTGCATCACCCACTCCCCATAATAACCATTAACACATGCCTCCAAACCAAATACCTTAAACCCCAATGGTCCACTCATAGAGCCTCGTGCCTCACCCACTTCCCATAATACTCCAAACATAGTGAACCCTAACCCAAGCCCAATAATGTCTGCACCTATGCCCAACCCATTAAACTCACATATTTAACAAATTCCAACAACCAAGCCCAACCAATCAGTCCAACAACCCCACTCAGCCTAACAAGATCATCAAACTCACTTTGAGGACAAAGTGCCTAAACCAACGACAACAGGCTCAAACATCAGATTAATAAACCTAGATGGATGGAAGACTTCTTAGTTTAATGGTCCTATAAGATTGTTTAATTTAATTGCTTTCAGTTTTAATGTCATCTTGCTTACAAGGGTAAAGCTCATTGTGGCCCTTTACAAACCCTATTTGAGTACCAATGACGTGAATGAATACAGAGAATAATTTTTTTTCATAGAATTTTATCTTCCTTAGCTTTTAGGTTTTTAGTGTGACTATAGCAAAAATTTATCAAGTTTGAATTGATGTTTTTAAAACCTCTTCCTCAATTAATAGATTAAAAAAAGTTTCTTATAGAACCTGATTCAAGAGTTATGATTCTTAAATGAATAAAGAAAAATTCAAGTATAAGATAGATAAAGATAGAATGATTGCACAAAGACTTTTAAATTGGTTAGAATAAATCGATTCTTCATCCAATATTAATAAACTTAACCTTCAAGTTCTTTTTCCCACTATTTTGAAATGTTTTTATTACAACCCCATTGTACATGAAAAGCATGCAATCAGACTCAAGATAAAGATAATGCATTTAGAATTTCTTATGGTCTGTTTGTTTCTAGATATCACAAGAGACGAGGAATGGACGAGCTGGTGAGAGCGTTTCTTTACTCTTCACAAAAATAAAGAGATTTACGTTGATTCCATGTAGGCACAAAGATAGATAAAGATAGAATGATTGCACAAAGACTTTTAAATTGGTTAGAATAAATCAATTCTTCATCCAATATTAATTAACTTAACCTTCAAGTTTTTTTCCACTATTTTGAAATGTTTTGATTACAACCACATTGTACATGAAAATAATGCAATCAGACTCAAGATAAAGATAATGCACTTAAAATTTCTTATGGTTTGTTTGTTTCCAGGTATCACAAGAGAGAAGGAAGGGACGAGCGGGTGAGAGCGTTTTTTTACTCTTCAAAAAAATAAAGAGATTTGCGTTGATTCCATGTAGGCACAATGCAATTTTACTTTGATACCTTTGCATCCTTTTTGAATATATTAAACACATTAAATACATTGGTGGGCAGTTGTGCATGCCTTCAGGATAAAGTGGTGCTAGTTTTGAAGGTTTTATGACCATCATGGGGCTTTTTTTTTCGTTTTTACCAAAATGGGGTCGTTTTCAAAAAACTTACAAATATGGGCAAGTCGTGTCAACTTGGCACGACTTTATATGCAGAAGTCGTGCCAAGTTGGCACGACTTTGTCACGTCAACCTGAAATTGTGCCAAGTTGGCACGACTTCTGCCACGTCAACCCCTGAAGTCATGTCAATTTGGTACGATATATTTATTTTTTTTAATTTTCTTGTAAAATTTTCTTATTTAGATATTGACTAGTAAGTTATGTAATGTTTAAAATTAATTTGATACATAATTTTCTAAGGGTGTTAGTTTTAAGCAATAAAAAAATGAATAAT
>Ga0123342_1005211_pt1 | contig 19117 bp, 13 predicted proteins | sample Turbeawhitnodule_FD_89960 | JGI IMG/M metagenome (GOLD analysis project Ga0123342, IMG submission 89960) | Root nodule microbial communities of legume samples collected from Mexico - Turtle bean Mexico white nodule | ecosystem: Host-associated > Plants > Roots > Nodule | place: Mexico: Nepantla... | reverse complement strand
ATGTCAGCCAAATGAGTGCTACACTCTTCTTTGCTCAAATATATATATATATATATATATATATATATATATATATATATATATATATATATATGCTTCGTATTGATTGTCATCATTTCCTGTTTATCATCCAAAATCTGAAATTTACTATTAGCACTTAATTTCTCTTTTGTCTACTTGTTACTAAATTTTGAAAAAACAGCACATTTGAATATTTATTTCCCTCATTAATATATATTGTACTAAATATTTAACTCCCAAAAACAATATTGTGTCAATTAAATAATTATTCAAACAGTACAAGTTTATCCAAACAGTTCACATTTTAGTAGTTTATTTTTTTTTATTTTTAAATAAAAAATATAAAAAATCAAGTTTAGAATTAAAGTGAATTTTGAACTGTTTTAGAAAACGGTTCTATTTGAACAATTATTCAGTATAATATACTGTTTAGATAAATATTTGACACAAAATACTATTTGAGCAAGTGTTTTAATTTGGCTAAAATTTCTCTTATTATAAAGTTTTGAGTTTTATCCTCTCCTAGTTTCACAACATCTGAAACCATTTCCTTAATTAGTGCTAACAATAAATGGATTAGGGTTTTAGGTTTTGTGAGATGGTTCTGGCACCACTAGTTGTTGTTTTCCAGCATGTTCATTTTTGAATAACTTACCATATATACCAAACACATAAATATCAGTTTTTATTGTCTGTAAAACTATAAAAATAGCATAACAACGTAAAAAGAAATAGAGAAAGAGAGAGAAAGTGACCTCCTTGGAGTCAACGGTGAGGTAACGTGAGAAGGTAGGAGTCTGAATGGGAGTTGAAGAGATGAAGAAAAACATGCACACGACAGCGAAGACAGCAAGGAACATGGTGAACTGCATGACCCATCTGACTGAGAGGTGATTACCAGGATTCCATGGATTGTTGTCTCCGGCAGCATTATTCCTCCCGGTGGAGGTAGGAGAGTAGTCCTTCATTGTTTCAAGAGCTGAATTCGGATGAGAAACATGACTTCCTTCATTCCTTGAAGAGGAACCACCTTCCTGAACTTACCATCCATTTTTAATCACAATCAAATACTTCATATACTCTTTTTAATACAATTCTTTAATTCTTTAATGTTATTATTTTTATTTTATTATTATAAATTTAGGGATTTTTTTAGTGTCATTATTCTTATTTTGAGATTGTACACTAATCTATTGGTTATTATGTATTTATATTGCCTATTTTTGTGGGTGTATATAAAAGCTTAGTTGTATATAAAAGAAATCAAAAGTTCTAAAAGTGTAAGCAAAAAAAGTAGAAATTAGCTATCAATTATAATTTAACCAAACTATGATCTCACAATAAAAAAATTAAAATATTTTCACCTACATGAAGTTAAGTGAAGGCAACAAAGGGCAGGTGAAGGAGTTTTCTACATCTTTATAGGTTGCATGCTTTTTGTTTGCATTCTTATCATCATTACGTATTTTTTTAAATATTTATTTTGACAATGTCTATTGTTCTAATTACAGATATTAAAAGGGTAAATTTAAAATTTAAAATATAATTAAAAGAGTAAAAATATGGTTAAACTTATAATAAAATAATGTAATGATGGATTACCTTGTCACGATCATGTCTAGGGATGAGAAACTGGCGATTAGAGTTGGATTCTGATCTACAATCGTCGAACCATTCAAAATCGACGATGGTGTATTCTGAACCACACTTTACCATTTAGAACTTTGATTATTTAGGATTTCCGATGATGCAAGAGATGAATTTCACACGTTGGTTGCTTTTGTTTTGATCCTTAATCTTTCACTGTGGCCAATGCTTCCTTCAGGGTGGTGGTTGACGATAACTTGAACCTTCAGAATGCCCTAAATTTGATGGTACTCCTTCATTGTTAGAAAACCAACATGCTCCTTCAAAGTTAGACTCCAATTCCATGCATGGCTTGGCCATATTTGAAAGATCGAAGATGAAACATTCTTACGCAGTGAAATTTTGTGAAGAAAAAAATGATCTCTGGAGGGTTATTGCAAGAAAAGAAAGAGAGAACACTAAGAAAGTGAGGCTAGACGCAATGTTCTCACAGCAAAACAAATTGTTACGAATAACTTGAACAAGATTTCTATATTTAGCAAATAATTATAATCCGTTACTTTTATGTAATTAGTTTTGAGTAATACTAATTTGGATTATTATGACTCACATCTGGTCTGGAGTGTGAATAAAATATCTAGAGAAGATTAATTTTTGGATAGCATAATCATATAAAGAAATCACAGTATTATCTATTTGAAAGAAAATTATAAAATAACTTTGTTGAAAGATGGTAATGATATTAAAACAAGAAATACTAATAAGACACTTTAATATTTAATTATATATTGAGCATGTAAATAAACTAATTCAATTTTTTATTGACTTTTTCCTTTCATCCGTAGCTTTATATTAAATATTAAGAAAACTATAATACAGTTTACTTGTAAATTCGTTTATTAGGTAAAAAAACATTGAAATTCAGAAAGTCGGACTAAAAACAAAATATATTTAACGGTTTATAAAATTTCATGCTTCTTTTATTTCTTCCAAAAGATTTTTACAAGCAGTTTATAACATTTTCTACACTAAACTTTATAAAAAAAAATAAAGTGATAACTTTAATAAGTACTAGTAAAATTAAAAAAACCACACACAACATTTTCTAATAATAAAAAAACTTGTGTTCAAACTGAACGTAGTTTTCATATAAATTCTTCGGCATGATGGATTAATAAAAAATTACATAAAAAAAATTGAATTTTAAGATAATTTATAAAAGTCAATAAACTTATTTTAGTAACAATTCCATGAACCATTTTCCAAAAGTATATGCATAAACAACTCACCTAATTACATTTTTTATGAGAATTACTACTAATAGAGTAGTAGTAGGTCAAATTCATGATATTTTGCACATAGTATGTTTTATAATATTAACTTTTTTACTCTATATATTGTATTTATTGAGTAACTGAAACAATGATTAACAAAACTAATTTACTTTACTTGCAACTTTGTGGTACACTCCAAGAAGGATGTGACTCTGTTTTATCATATTCAGACAATCCAATATACCTTTTCCAATCCTCTAGCAAGATCTTAAGATCATGGACTTTGTTGTCTAAGCCAACACAACAATTGGCATGCATTGTTGTGACCTCGTTGAAGTCCTTGCTAACCTCACAAAACCCTCCAAAATAACTGGTGCTAAGGAACCTAATCTTCACATTCATTGCAGAAATTGAGGGGTGAATTTTGATCATGTTGAGCACATCTTGCTCATTCAACTCGGGGTATGAACTCCTGGAGTTTATCCAGAACTTGTAGAACCAAGTAGTTCGATTATTGGATTTCACATATTTAAACCCTGCATTTGGAGAGTTATTTATGTCAGAGGAATTGCCGTTGAAAGAATCACAAGCTATTTGGAAATCTGCATCTTTGTAAAAATGTTTGAAGGGATCTCTAAGCCACATTATATCACAATCCTGCAAACCAAAACAAGAAACAAATAATAAACAAATAATTTACTTTATAAGTAGAGGTTTGCACCCCAAACCTATCAACTTGTACGTGAGACTATATATTATGTGTGGTTCGATAGCAGGTGACTTGTAAACTCAATAAACTCTCGCTAAGTAAACTCTAAATGACTATGATACCATATTGAAAAGTAGACTTTAAGTCAACTCAATCATATAAAACCAGTTTATAAGGTAAGATTTACATCTATTTTTATACTATGAAATGTCATAATATCTAGTTGATGTGAGATTTTCAATATTTTTTTTGTTATTTGGTTGATTGTGTGATAAGATGTTAAGTTTTTTTTTTGCTGAAAAACAAATGTATATGTACATACCGTGAACACAAAGTTATATCCCATATCAAGGATAGAACCAAGGAATTCAAGCCTTTTCCACATCATGTGTAGGTAGTTTGGGGTCATGTAGAATACTTCACCAGTAAAATTGTCCCCAGACTTGAGTTTGTGACAGTGCTTGTGCATAGCAAGGCAACGAGCTTGTGTCTTTTGGTCGTAAGTTATTACCACCAGGTGGTTTAAAAGCCTTTGTGTCTGATTCCCTACACGAAAACTCTCAAGAAAGAGTTCAAATACCGAACCTGGTTGTGCCCATGCATCATTCAAAGTGGTGAGTATCACTGTCTTATCCTTCATACATGCGCTTCTAAGAACACTCTCTAGCTCTGGATCATAATTACCCTGATGCATAAAACCAACACAACATCAAACACTTGGTAATCCAAGTTCAAAATTCAGTGAACAAATTTATCAAACACACGAGAGGCAAAGGATAAACACAATGCAATATCCTCATACAATGCGGAACCATCAAGAGTGCGAGAAGTGTGACAATCTGAGATTTGTGTGACAAATAATAATGCACAGTTATCAGAAATTAAATCAAGATAATTTAAAAATTCTGCAGTGCCTATATTGCATGCAACAATGTCAATTGTCTTCTTTATAGTTTTAGTTTATTATATCACTATAGATGAGAATGAAAAGATTATTTGGTGAAGATTTGTAATTAAAGATTAGTGAATGTTTTTAATTCAAGATTGGTGAATGAAATTTGAGGAAGAAAAAACTTCTTCCTTTCTTTCGCTGTGCATGAGTGTGTGATTTCTATTCTTCATTGTTGTCAACCATGGTTAGGATCTTAGTTTAAGGGGCAAAAGGTTCATGAAAGACATCAAATAGAAAGTGAATAAATATGTGTGCTATGAGGACATAAACAAACTTCTAAACATCAATGTAACAAAATGGTCCCATCTATATACATAAATAACCACAAGATTAGTGGCACCCATATAACTATTTGGGGTGAAAATTGCACATATTCTACATTTGCACAACCCTCACAAATGTGCCAAGATGCTGCAATAAATAGAATGGTAGCTTACAGTGTGAAATTATCACACTACCATTATTGATGATGGAATCCACAAAATAATATCTCAAAAATAAATTGCATCCCTTTACTCCTCTTCTGACTTATATATCAATAATCAAAAAATGGTTTATAAAACAAAATCTTTGACACGACAGTGTAAAATCATATTTTTGACACCACATTATAATAATATAATAATATTTAAAATTAAAAATAAGTTAAATATAATTAAAATATTATTCTATTGATTTGTGAAGTAAATGTATTTTATTGTTTGTAGTGTTAAGATATTACCACCCCTTATAAAAATGCAATCAAAGTTTGCCTTTCACACTCAGTTTCATATTTAGCTACAGTGAGATTCACTGTGTTTCACACACACACACACACACATATATATATATATATATATATATATATATATATATATATATATATATATATATATATATATATATATATATATATATATATATATATATATAAAAGGAAATTTAGCATGATCAACACTTTCAGCTTGAACTTCTTTTTTTCCATCAAGTTATTGAAAATCTTGCATCAAATTATAATTAAAAAGAGAAATTATTATTTTTTCTTTAAATGTAGACTCACGTGAAGACGTAAAGAGATAAAACATTTTTAGAATTATATTGAGTCATATTACAGTTCTAAACTGATATGTTTATACGATCTCAAAATTATTTTAGTAGGTCAACATCTTACCAAAATTATTTTTCTTTCAAGTTGTTGTTGAAGGTTCTATCAGCACCCCTAACTACCATAATCAAGAGCATGTAATATTATGATCTTAGAAACAAATTAACATGCAGGTGATATTAATTACTTAAAAGACATCAACAATGAGGAAAAAAAAGTTTTGAAAAAGTTAAGACTTAATTCTGATTTTCTCACCATAATTTATGAAAGGAGTAATTTCATTCTAATTTCAATTGCTTAAATTACATTATCACATTTTTAACATCAGTAATTAGCCAGATACTGGGAATATGAAAAATATACTTTATATAATTTAAAGGGGTAGAGAACTAAAAACTATTTTCATTCTCTTATATTCTATTTGCACTATTATTCAGTGAACTTTAAACCTAACTCAACTCCATAAAACCGGTTTATGGGATGAGGTTTGCATCCACTTATATACTATGAAAGATTCTCATCTGGAATCTCCAACACATCCCCTCACACCGAGAGTGGCAACTCGTGTGTGGGATAACATATTATGGGTGGTCCGATAACGACCCGATAGCGGGTGGTCTGATAAGCCCAACAAACACTCGCTAGGATAAGATCAAAATGGCTTTGATACCATATTACTTAGTAGACTTTAAGCCTAACTCAATCCCATAAAATTGACTCATGGGATGAGATTTGCACCCACTTATATACTACGAAAAGTCCTCATCTGGGATCTCCAACATGCACCACCAATAATTCCAATTGAAAACACAAGTTGAGTAAAACATGGAGAGAAAGAGATATTGACCTTTGATGATTCATCAATGAAGTAGGGTGAGATGGGGAATTGAAAGGGAGAGACAAAGAGATAAACACACATCCACAACACTCCAAATCCACCTAGGAACATGGTGACTTGCATCACCCTTCTCACCAAAATATTGCTACCACCAGAATTCCACGCCTTGGTGCCGTCGCCGGCAGCATTTTCCATGGCGGCGCCGACGGTTGTGTCCATTGTTGTTTCTTTGGGGTGGCAAAGATGGTATTTATATCTTTAAGCTTCTTTGTTCTTCCCTCAACAAAACACCAACATGCACGTACCTATGTGTGTACAAAATTTAAAGATTTTTCCAAAGTTGTTTTGCGACTCTATTTTGAAGCTAACGTGATTTTATGAGAGAAAAGTGACGTGTGTGAAGTGAAAATAAATAACGTTTGGAAAGAAACTAGAGTTTCAAATGCATTACCATAGAGGAACTATGCCATGTGCCATGAATTATGTATTTTTTCTTTCTATTTATTAGCATTAAATTAGAAGGTACTTTTTTTTTTATAAGTCTCATTTCATGATATCACTTTCATTAATTATTTTTAAACTGAAAATCTTCTAATTGTTAGAAGTGAGAGTGTACTGAAATACTTTCAATACACTCTCGAGAGTGTATAGAAAAATATTTTTAGAAAAAGGAAAAAAAAAAAGTATCAGGGTAGTGTTGAGAAAAATATATAAAGATGGGACAATATTATTGTTATCAATTAAATTAGCTATTTCTAAATATTATTGATGAATTAGGAAATTGATACTTATAAATAGAAATGGAGAAAATGTATTTTTATTATCTTGGGTTACAGATATTCAGTTTGTTTGCGTACACAGTTGGAGAGATTTGAAACAATTCACGGGAGAACTTTTTTATTAAATAAATTCTATATTGGTATTAATTAATTAATTAATAAATTTCAATTATTAATTATTTTCTATTTTAAAGTTGATAGGTAAATTTTTTTTATAATTAATTAAATATTAATTTAAAAATAAATTATTTAAGAGACAATCTTTTTTTTTTCTAAAATAATATTTAATCTAATAAATATAGTAATTAATTAATTTTTGTCTATAAAATTAATTTTTATTTAATGTATTTTTTAATAAGAAAAAGTGTCCGAAAATAATAAGATTTAACTATTAATCTTAGTTATTTATTACTTATATATGGTTGTAGAACAAAGATTTATGTTTCTCATTCATCAAAAAATAAATACTATTTCCATTAAACACCCTTGTTATTAATTTTCATATAATAAACTCAAGTAAGAGCAGGGTGTATTAGAGTAAAAGGGACAAAACTAAGATTCATATTCTAGTACACATGTTTGTATTTAGTGTGCAAAACATGTTTATGAAAATTAATTAAAAGAAAAAGTGAAGTGTAGTTAGTTTAAATGTAAGGAGATGGGAATTTGGAAGTTCTTGAGAAAGTGAAAATTGATGTGATGAGAAAATAGCATTGGGATGAGTCTAGTGAAGAAGGGTTGGCAGGCTAAATAATTTATCTTAATTAAATGCTTTGTGATGAACATGATATCATCCTTTGGAAACTTTTGGTTGAATCAAACTTAAATATATGAATGCACCAAAGTTAATCTTTTTTAGTTTGTCAAACCAAATCTTTATACATATAATTTTGGTAATATTTATAAAAACATTAACTTTTTGCAACTATAGTATTGGTACAATTTTTTTAATTTATTTATAAAACTTAAATTCACAATATTAATTCAGATTTTATTTTCAGTCACTAAATTTTTTATTAAATATAAACTAATTGATAATTAAAATTTTGATAGCTAATTAAATACTAATTTAATAATTATTTATTAATAATAAAAATTATTTTAAATATCAGTAATTGTTTTAATCTCTAAATTAATATAAATATAATAATTAATTATTTTTTAGTTTTAAAATTATTTTTTTAGTGCAAATCAAGATTGCATATATTATTTAATTAATATATTACTAAATATTGATATTGGTACTTATTACATAATTCTTTACATTTGTATCCATGATAATTTTCTTTTCATTTTTGATTACATAAATGCTATCTAAATTATTTTATTTAATTGTTCAAAATACCATATAAATTAATTTCATAACTAAAAACATAATAAAAAAATTCTAAGTTTTTGTATTAAGGATAAAAACGATAATTTATAAAAAATAAAAATATATTTAAGTCAACCTTTTATTTATGAGAAAAATTAGTTAACAAATTGTTAAACTAGTTTATTAAATTAAACGTATAAACCCAACTTAAATTTAAATTGACACAAGTAACGATGATATGGGTTCTCTTTAATACACCTCCCATATTCATTTATTCTCTTTTTCTTTTTTTCTCCCCTCCTAAGTAAATACTTTTATTTTATGAAGCCTCTTTTAACACAAGCTATAGGGAGTTGAAAATGCTTCATTTGACTTTTCAAGTAATAACAAATGTAAAAGGTTAGGCAAAAAAGTAAATTTACTATTTAATATCCCATTTATTGTAATTAATGACTTAAATTTTGAAGATAAGTTTTTTCATAAGATTTTTAGAAAAAAATATAATTCTTTTCAAGTTAGAACTAGATTATTTATAAATAATTATACAATAATTCTCTCGTATAATTTTTTTTCATTTTCTTTATATTTTTTAAAAGTAGTGTGAAATTCCTAACATTTTCTTTTTTACCCGTCCGTCATTTTATAATAATAAATTATTTAAATGTAGAACACACTGTATATCAATTTTTTTTTACTATGCAACTATTCATAATTTTTTAATAATAACTTTATTTTAACTACTTAATTTAAAAATTATTTAAATAAAATTAATCAATGAATATTGAATATTATACCTACATCATTTACAAAAGTAGAATACTTGTACATACCTAGGATATGAGTTTTCAACCTTAACCATAACTAAGTATTATACAGACAAATTTTAAATAGCATTGTACAAATATTGAAATAATGTTAACTCCTCTTCTCTAGTTTATTGGGACACAAGAGGAAGAGAATAGATTGGTCTGTGATTTTTTAAATTTTTATATTATAAGTAAAATATTGAAATTGATTTATTAAATTAAAACAAAATAAATTATAAGTTAAAATATTACAATTTTAAAATTATTTTATTTAAAAATATGGAAGATAGTGGTATATAAATTATAAAAATCTATAAATGAAATTATTGTAATTAAATAACTTACATATAAAAATAAAAGTAACATAACTCTCATTTTGTGAGAATTAACTTTATCCGCAAATATAATTTAAAAATATATAAAGTCAAAAATATATTTATAAACAAATGATAAGGCGTCTGTATGACTGCGTCTTTTAATTTTATCATAAATATATAAATTCTTATTTTTTAAATATTATTATAAATTTATAATGTAATATTATAATATAGATAAAAAAATATAATACATGTAAAGAAGATAGAAATATTAAAAAAAAATTGAATTTAAATTAAATAAAGAAATAGTTTTTGCAGATGTAAAAAAAGTAAAGAAAAAAAAAATGAGAATATAAGTGTGTATCTATGAAGCTCAGACACTTTTCTTAAATGATGTGTCGGTGTCGGATACTCATATCGGACACCGACACTCGTATGACACTTGTAGGACACGTAGTTGGATTTCTAACGATTCTAGTACGGTTCTAACACAATTTTAAAAAGGAAAAATACATTAATTTTTTAAAGACTCAAACTTATTGTATAAATTTTTATTATGATTATAAAAATAAGAAATAAATCATTTTAAACTAGTCACGAAAAATATTTTTTTCTCCAAAAAATAATTTGGAACATACTTGTGCACATAAATTTTTATTGTCAATTTATATAATTCATAATTATATAATATATAGATTTGTGTTCCTATGTCTTACATTTTAGATATTATACGTATCTTTGTGTTCGTGTCTGTGCTATAGGTGTGTATACACAAAAGATCAAAAGAAAAAAAAAAGTAGGACTTAAAATACCTTATTTAACAAATACTATAACTGATTATTTTAATTTTAAAGGGGAGGAGAAGTTATTAAATTGATAATTATTAATTTTTTTAAGGACAAAATTAAAAAAAATTATTAAACTGATATATTAAATTAAGTTATTTTTATGTAGATATAATTGTATACTAGAAAACGGTTATGAGAGAATTTCGTTTTATATTTTTATAAATTAAGTATGCATAGATACTAATTATTTAATTTTTTTAATTTATTTATAAAACTCGTAATCTTTTTAAATTTCTCTTTTTTTCAGGTCTTTTCTCAACTTTTATAATATCGATTCCATTGGAAACACCATTAAATAACAAAAGGGGTATTTGAGTAAGAAAAAATAAGTCTGAATAGTAGGAAAAAAGATTTTGAAAAAAGAAATTAGTTTTCTCTAGATATAATTTTACAATTAAAGGAATATTCATGTAAACTGTAAATTTTAGAAGAAGAAAAATGAAAAAAATGTATACTAAATAAGAAATGGAAATTTGACTAAAAAAACAATTGCAAATTTTATCTCTATATTTGAGAGCTTGAACAAAACAAAAGTTTTCTATGTTCCCTGCTCTTTAATAATGTAATGTACTGCTACTTCTGTTCTACAAATTTCTTTTTTGTAGCATTTGGCAACCTTAATCTTTTGCTGTGATCCCAAATTTGACTCAATCATTCTCCAACCTTCAAAACCAATTAAAAAATGTAACCAAAACAGTACAAAAATATTCCATAAGAAAAAAAAATATAACATGCTCTTATTTTACAATTAAATCTTTTAAGTAAATTTATAACTTACTCATATCTTAACTGCAACTCACTTTCATAATAATTTACTTCTATGTTCTGTTTAGAGTTCAGAAGAAAATAAATTATCCAAACAAAATTAACACACATGATATTCCTATTTCTTTGTTCTGAGAAAATATAGACTTTTTTTAGCAATTTTTTTTTCAATAATTTATAAAATTGACATGTTTCCTCCTAAAAAATTTCTTATTTATAAAGCAAGAAATAAAGTAAAAACAAAGTGATGATACTTTAATAATTATCAGTAAAAAATTTAAAAAACAAACACAGACAAATTTCACATACCTCTTTTTACATGCATCAAACAGTTGCAGCCAAAGTCTGTCACAACTTTCTCCCTTTATTCTTCTTCTGATTCCTTTCTTTGGAACGTTCAAAGGACGTCCTGAATGATGTTAACAATGTGAAAAATTATACAAAACAGTGGCAGAAAGCGATGTCCATTAATCAATGATAGCAACATGTATTGAAGCCTCCACTACACTATTTGTGGCAGAAAAACATTATATATACACATAGTTTTTAAAAAAGTTTCATCAGATAAATTGACATGTTGCTAATTTGATTTGTACCTGTCATATATATGTAACTTCATCTTATCTAACAACTCCCAAAGTCAATTTTAGTTATGATTCTTCTCACGCTTAATATGCTTTTCACTTCATCTCAGTGGAATTGCATATATTTAATTTCAACATACGTCATATAATAATTTTGTGGACTATTTTCTCTAAAAAATTTACTCTATAAAATCAATATTGAAAAAAATGAACCAAAGTTATTTCCATTACCTGCAGCTTACACTCCAAGAAGGATGAGACTGTTTTTTCTCATTTTCAGGCAATGCCACATACTTCTTCCAATCCTCAAGCAAAATTTTGAGATCACTGACTTTGTTTTCTAAACCAATACAACAATTGACATGCATTGTTGAGACCTTGTTGAAGTCCTCTGCATGCTGACAAAAGCCGCCAAAATAATCAGTGCTAAGGAACCTAATCTTCAGGTTCATGTTGGAAATGAAAGAACTCTTTTTTATCTTGTTGAGCACATCCTGGTCATGCAACTTGGGGTAGGCACTCCTAGAGTTGAACCAGAACTTGTAGAACCTAATAGTTCGGCTACTTGATTTCACATAATTAAACCCTCCATTTGGATAGTTGTCTAAGTTATAGGAATCACCATTGAAAAAATCACAAGCTATCTGGAAATCTGCATCTTTGTAAAATCTCTTGAAGGGGTCTCTAAGCCACATTATGTCAGTATCCTGCAAAGACATTAGATGAGATTAATCTCTATGCATAGACAATGTAAAGAGTTATGGTTTACACATATCAGACAATTTCTAATAGATTGACAGTGCAAAATTTCTTTACATTGCTAGTGCATGTCTTACTTTATCATACTAAATCCCATAGATTGTAGTTGTGTGGTGTGCATTGTGAAGATTTTAACAAGCTACTTTTGCAAATAAAGATGTATATATACCGTGAACACAAAGTTGTACCCCATATCAAGAACAGAACCAAGGAATTCAATTCTTCTCCACATCATGTTTAGGTAGTCTGCGGTCATGAAAAATGCTTCACCGGTGAAATTGTCACCTTTAGTTTCAAGATGATAACAATGCTTGTGCAAAGCAAGGCAACGAGTATGTGCCTTTTGGTCCCAAGTTATTACCACCAAGTGTTTCAAAAACTTCTTTGTTTGGTTTCCTAGGCGAAAACTCTCAAGAAAGAGATCAAATATGGAACCTGGCTCTGCCCATGCATCATTTAAAGTTGTGATTATCACTGTATTATCCTTCATAGATGCATTTCTAAGAACACTCTTTAGCTTTGGATCATATTCAGCCTGATGCATAAAACCAAGACTTCATCAAACACTTGGTAACCAAAGTTCACATTTTCAGAAGAATTTCATCAAACACGTAATAGGGATAATAAGACAAGTGAAAGCTAAGCTAAACAACTAATTTCGAATATGCTTGTCAAAGAGATAAAACAATCTATTCCCCTTTCTAGAAAACAGAGGCATAAAAACAATGTCCATGATGTTCAATAATCTGACATTCATTTATGAGTAAACTCAAAAAAAAGTGGACAAAATGTACAAGCAAGACAACAAATAGGAAGTGAATATACCATATACCATATGTCCAATAGGGACACAAACAAAACATCTAAACATCAAAGTAACAAAACGGTCCCCTCCTTTTGCACATATGACCACAGAAGTAGTGGCACATATGGCCAATTTTGTGAAAATTGTGGAAAAATCCCACATTTGCAGATAAACTCGAACCTCACACCAATATGCAATTATAGAAGAGTAGCTCAGTGTGTGAAATTATCACACTACCATAATAGATTTTGCCATCCACAAAGAATAATATCTGAAACAAGATCACATCCCTTTATTCCTTTCCCACTTATACATCAATAGTGAAACAATAGTTTATTGCCACCATGGTTCATGTCCTTTTTTACCTAAAAATGTAATTAGAATTTTCAATGTAAGAACTTCAACCCACTCTTTACGTCGATACCGATCAATTTATATGTGAAACTATATATTATGGATAGTCTGATAATAAGTAACCTAATAACGTCAACAAACTCTCTTTGAAATCATATTAAGAAATATATTTTAAGTCTAACACAATCTTATACAACTAACTTATAAGGTGAGGTTTATACCCACTTATATACTATGAAATGTCTTCATCTCTAGTTGATATGATATTTTTAACAACTGATGAAAATTTCTTAGTTATTTGAGAAAATTACATTTGCAATTGGTAATCTCTCTAATCTAAATCTAAACGAATGATAATATGATGAAACATGAATGTGAACAACTTAGCATAGTCAACCATAAGTCTTCATTGGGACAACCATGTGAACAGCTGGTTATGTCTGTGACACTGTGTTGCACATGCTAGACCAATGTTGAGACCATGTATATTATTGTGACCTTAGAAAATGCTAATTAACTAAAAAAAATGCTAATAATTAAAACAATTGAAGTCTGTTGTCGCTAGCTTAAATAACAAAACAAGAGGTCAATTTATATAGTTGAAGTTTGTCAATGGTTTTCCATTAATAATTTATTCTCTTCTTTGAGATTGAACAAAAAAGATATTAATGCAAGTTTGGTGATATTTTCTTTCAAAGGACATTTCTTATTATTTGCTTATAAAACTGACTTTCCATAAACTAGGTGTTTTTTTTATGATAAATCATATAAATATAGTTTCTTAGTTTAAAAATTTTAACTAAAAAATAATAAAGCTAGGATAAATTCTTCAACAGAAAATAATATTTTTATAATGGCTAAAGTGTCATTAAAAATTCCATAATCTGTTTTCAATATACAATTTCAAAATTCAAATATCTTTATGACCAAATGGAACAGGATATAAGATATATAAAAGAATTTAGCTGTTAATATATTTAATCTTTATGAATGAATCAAATGAAAAAGAAAATTACTGAAATTTTAAGATTTAAATGTTAACATCAATTATCAAGGCTGATTTTAATAATACAAAATGTCAATTTATTTATTTAATTTTCTTTGTTTCACTTTATATTTTATCTTTTATAAATATTTTTAATAAAAATATCACTTTTAAATACTTAAAATGAGGTCTAACTAATATATATAATCCTTCCATCTCATATATGATATATCTGTTTGGGAATTTTGTTCAGTCTCAATACTAAAATATTTTAATCTTTATGTAAGGTAAAAAGAAAAAGTTAGATTATCAATAAATTAAAAACCATAAAATTTTAAATACAATCTTTAAGGTGCTTATTATCAAAAGTAGAACACACAAATTCTTACTATTGAATTGAATACATATTAATTGTTTTTTAATCTATTAAGTATTCTATTAAGTATTCAAAAACCTGTCATTTAGTTTTTCTATATTAAATGACTGATACTCAATTTAAAAATACTATTTTTTCAATACTCGAGATCAGAAATTTAATAGGTACATAACTAAAAAATTTAAAATTTAATTAAACCTTAAATTTATTAAAAATTGAATTTAATTATTGTTTTTCAACAGTATCTTTTCTCAAGCAAATTACTTACACAAAACTACAAGTGTTTTTGGCTCTTTTAATAATTTTTTATTATCATAAAAGTTCATTTAATTAATGATTTTCTAAATGTATATTACCTTAGCAAAATTAATACGACAATCACTATCTGTAGTTCTCAACAAAAAAATAGAAAATGCAGAAATGAAGTAACATAGCCAACCCAGATTGTTTATGTGCATTAGTTGGCACTATTTTATGCCCTATCAATTAGATTATAGAACCAAAATTCCCCATGAGTATATCTGTTTTTTTTTCTTCAAAAGATATCTTGTAGAGAGAGAGAAGAAACAAGTCACAAAAAATTATTAATTAATCAATTAATGTCATCAATGTTGAAGTGTGAAGTTGACTTTGAAATTGTGCTAAAACACCATCAAACACTCAAACCAAAGGGAGAGAACTATTCCAAAACCAAAACAAGAAAAAGAAAAGTAACCAAGTTCACAATTGCAATTTGCAAGAACACCTCTTATTTCAAAAGCATAGCTGTGAAAATTAAAGGCATAGGGAGTAGGAATTTTTTACCCTATAAGCTTGCTTCAATGGCCATTAGGGTCATAAAGAAGAGAGAGAGAAAACTTATCTTCTTCTCAACTCACAAAATGAAATGGTGTCAAAAATTTACCATAAATCAAAAAAATTTATGCATTGAGTCCACTGAAAAAAATGCATGTCCAATCAGCAACGGTAATATTTTAGAAGTGGTCCCACATGCACACCACTGCCCACATTTTTTTGTTGGCTCCTTTTTCCTCATCAGTTATAAATCCATGATCTTTTTCTGGTACATCTTTCTAAGAATCTCGGAATTTTCAAGTAATAATAATACATAAATGTTGTGTTCATTTTAGCTTTGGAACTTCATCAAATCCAAACTAACAAAAAGGGTTATCTTTTCACTCATCAATTACCCTTTTGGATGCCACCCATGGCAGTTTAAGGGAAAGAAACAAAAAGAATGAAATAGTGAGTATACCCCATAACAACATAAGCACTCATAAAGCATGTTTTTTTTTAATTTTTTGTTCAAGCTTGGCTTCAAGAATAAACCAAATTGACCCACAAGCAAAAAGTTTGATCAACCCTATCAAAAACCAAACTTGAACAGCATAAATTGGAAAAGCATCAAAACCCAAAATTAAAAAACTCAACTTTTTTATTGGTTCCTAGACCAATAAACATCAAAATCCAAAAAACACCCAAAATTCACTCCTTTCATTCTCCTCCCTTCACCACCACCAATAATCCCAATTGCACAACACAAGTTGGCACACAAACATAGAGAGAGAAAGGAGATAGATAGATATAGAGAGAGAGAGAGAAAGAGACTAACTTTTGCTGAGTAATCTATGAAGTAATGTGAGAGGAGGGTAGGAGATCCAAAGGGAGAAGCAGAGCTATAGAGAAACATCCATAACACAGCAGACCCAACAAGCACCATGATGAGCTGCATGACCCTTCTGGCCAGAAGGTGGCTTCCACCGGAATTCCACGCCTTGATGCCATCGCCGGCGACCTTCTCCACGGCGGCGCCGGGGGAGGATACCTTCATTGCTTCAAGAGCTCAATTGGGGTGCCAGAATCAGTCTCTTTCACTTCTTATACACAACACACACTAGGTGTGTCTTTGAACAACCTTTTCTTCACCCACAAAACACCAACATGTTTGTGTCTGTGTTGGAGTGTTTACAAAAGTTAAGGAATAAGGATTTTTCCTAAGATGTTTCTGAAACAGTTTAGGAAGTCACATGATCGTGAGGGGTGGAGTTGGTGGTGTGTTGGAGGAGAAGGTATTGTTATTAGCTATGATCTATGAAGGAAGGGTGCGACAGGAGAGAGACATGGAAGAGGGAGGAGTGAGACTCATCAAGTTGCATCCAATGGATACGTATTCATATTTTTGTTCTTCTTTATTTATCAATTTATAAACTAAATAATGGAAACTTGTTTAAAACTATAAAACACGTATACAATTTAATATTATTATTATTATTATTGTTAAAATAGGTTCAATTAATTACTCCTTTAAATCTTAACGCAAAACGCGCTAATAAAATTAAATATTAACTGCTAATATTTACTTAAAGAAACCTTGTTTTTAATATTTTAGTTTTTAGTTACAAAATAAAAGAAATTCAAATTATATATACTAACTAAACCACATACATATGTTTCCGCCTTTTTTTTATTTTTTTTATATAATAATATTATTATTATTTATTATATTATATTATACATTTAGAATAATTTTTCAGTTAATATATAATAAATATGCAAATAATAAACCTAACATAGAGAATGCGATCTATATTAATAAAAATATCATTGTCATCATATCATCATGATGTAAACCCTAAAATCACTATACTATTGTCAAGAACTTAACTAATGTGAGTAATTGTCATTGTCCCAGATATTTTATTAGTTTACAAATTTAATTTGAAGAATGTCAATTATTAATAGATTGTAAAATAAAGATACAGGTAATACCATACATGTTTTGGGTTATAAGAAAGTTATTAAATAACAATTAATTTATAAATAAAAAATAATTAGTTATTTTAGAGATTAAAATATTATTGATATTTAAATAGTTTATATTATTAATAAATTAATAAAATATATAAAGTAATTTTTAAATTAAAACTGAAATTAATTATTAAAATTTTAACCGAGACTTATTTATTTAAATACAAAGTAGTCTGTAGTTAAGAGTTAATAACTGATATTAGATATCAATTAATAAACTACTTTATACATCTTTATTAATAATAGAAACTATTTTAGACACCTTAGTTTATAAAATGATATATAATTTAAATAATATAATGACTAATTATTTTGATATCTAATAGTAGTTTCTATCTAATATTTTTTTAGTGTTGTGTTTAAATCTTCATTAAAAAGTAAGATCTCTATTATATAATTAATACAAAAATAATAAAATGACATGTTTGTTATCATATTAAAAAAAAAGAAAAAGAAAACATAAAAAAGAATGAAATACTTTTATTCATAGAATTTCAACATGATATTTTCATTCTTCTTTTCATCCTTTATATTCTAACATTGTGTTTTCTAGTCCTTCTTCAAATTCCCTTTTTTTTAATGTAAAATTCAAAAATTCTGTTTTTTAGTTTGTTTTTTTTAATTCAAACTTTTAAATTTAAATTTATCATATTTAAAATCATAAAGAATACAAATGAAAAAAAGACGTGTAACACAAAAGAGAATATATTGTTATTTTTTTCAAATTCAAATTTCCAGTTTAAAATTAAAAAAAAAATGTTTTCTAATTTTTTTTCCAAGTTTAAATTTGTCATGTTTAAAATCATAAAAGTAAAATTGAAAAATGAAATATGTATACAAAAGAAAAAAAATCCTCCAAAACAACATCAAAACTCTCAATTTCATATCGACTTTAATAAGATAAATATTTCAACCCCTTCATATCACCACTTATATATATATATATAAATATATAAGTGTAATTATTTTTTTTCTAAATTAAATAATATATAAAAACGTAACTACATATAATGAGTAATTAATTTTTTACTAGAAAATAAGGTGAAACTTCACATATATTATATTTTGTCGTTATTTTGTTGAAATGATATATATATATATATATATATATATATATATATATATATATATATATATATATTTTTTTATGT
>Ga0123342_1005210_pt1 | contig 19118 bp, 7 predicted proteins | sample Turbeawhitnodule_FD_89960 | JGI IMG/M metagenome (GOLD analysis project Ga0123342, IMG submission 89960) | Root nodule microbial communities of legume samples collected from Mexico - Turtle bean Mexico white nodule | ecosystem: Host-associated > Plants > Roots > Nodule | place: Mexico: Nepantla... | reverse complement strand
CCTTATTAGAGAAATGAGAAGTAAGAAAAATTTGTCGTACCCAACTCCAAATATGCAATGCGTTAGAACATTCAAAAAATAGATGTTGAATAGATTCCTCTTGCTTTTCACAAAGCGAACACACAGAACATATATGCAAACCCTTATTCTGAATATGTTGATATGTAGGAAGTCGCCCATGAAAAATTTTCCAAAGTACTAGAGTTTTGGAAGGCGGAATAGATGAAGACCAAATGAATTTACCCCAACCACCTGGAACTCCTGGTTCCAAGAAAAAAGTTCTAGCCGATTTAAGAGTGAAACGACCAGACTCATTTAGAATCCAATTAGGAATATCATGTTCCTCTCTAATCATGATATGATTAAAAAAAAAAAGAGGACATCTGATGTAAAGAGAAGGTCTTATTTTTATTCAAGTACTACAAGATCTATAATTCCAGAAGATTGGGATTATGTTCATCAACAAAATTTCAAAGTGAAGTTTGAGTGAGTTGCATGATGATGAGAAGGTTGTGGAAGGAAGGTGGAAAATCGAAAGAAGATGGTTTATATTCCTTATTTAACCAAAACCTTAAATAAGACTCAAGAGAAATCAGAATCTATTATTTTAAAAACTTATGCTATATATAATATGTTAGTTTTAATGATATTTGTTAAATTTATTTATGTCTATTAATATGTTAAAGGAATTTAACTTAAATTCGTTTTTGTCATTATTTACTATGTGTTTTCTTTCACTCATTTTGATTTTTTCCTTTATGTATTTTTCTTTATTCATTTTGACTCTCTTTTTTTCATGTCATTTCCTTAACTCATTTTGGCTTTTTCTTTCGTGTACAATAACTTAGTTCACGTAAGAATTTTGACTGAATTTGCTGAAAATCACCATATTACATAGTTGAGTAAAACACTTCATTGTGCTTTATTTGAAAGTTTGGTGTTTTGGCATATATTCTCAATAATGTTTCTTATTCACTCGTGAAAGCATGTGAATGTGAATTTGTTACTTGAATATCTTACATTGCATTCAAATGCATATAAATAGGTGTGTTAGTGCACAACATCTCACAATTCATTGTTTCCTTTTTTTATGATTTAATAGATAAGTGACGTCCATATCATCAAATAAAAATTAAATTTATTTTGTAACTTAAGAGTCTCGATATTTAAAAAAATTATAATTTATATTTTTTTCTCTTTCAACTAATATATTATAATATTTAAGACTCAAGGGAAAAATACGATTTTTAATTAAAAGCGTATTTTATATATACGATTTTATTTTTTATTTTTTAAAAATATTTTTAATATTAAAATATATATATATTAACGTATATCATATATTATTATCTTATCAAATCTCCACGCAATTTATCCATTTCGAAAATAAATAAATAAATTGCCTATTTTAGGAATTTAAAAAAATAACTGCACTGCTTTCAGAAGAAAAAAAAACTAATGTGAAACACTCATTGAAAGTATATATTTGCTAAATATAGATATTTATATTTAATATATACAATATAGATATTGAGACAAAAAATCTAACTATATGATTTAATTAATCAAATTAAACATATCACAATAATCAATTAAATGTATCATTTTAATTTCTATATAAATGTTTAAGTAAAATGTTTAAATTTTTTCTATTTATTTATATATTATATACACATACTTAAACAGTTATTAATTTTAAAATATATCTATTGATATGGAAGCATCGAGTTTTAAATATTTGAGATAATTATAAGTTTGAAGATTGATATTAGATATTAACTTTATTTGAGTATTTGCTGAAAAGCCTTTTAAAAATATTATGGAACCCTTGTAGTTTGTGATCTAATGCATTAAAAGTGTTAAAATGTTATTAAACTTGTTGGAAAAACAATGAAGAACGTTCTAAGAGATTGATATACGATTTAATGTATTAAAATCTCTTTAAAACCTAAAGTTTTTTACTTTGTTGTTGTGGATTAAAACTATTAAAATTACTTAATTTCGTTGGCTCACTATTTCTTAATCTATTAGTATTAAGACTTGTCAAATAATTTCACGAGTAAATGAAATGAAATCAATATATTAAAATATAATACAAATTTAATTTAATAAATAAAACATATTGATCGAAATTTATATAACTTTTTCATTTCAAAATCATTTAACATCAACTATTATTCTCAGCCTTAATATTTCTTTCAAATCCTTAATTTTAAGAAGTTCATAATTAACCATCTTTGTATCTTTTGTTCTTAACTGTGTTTGAACTTTTCAAGTGATTTTATTTATTTTTTATAATTTTTTAGATTATTTTTTATTGACTGGAGTTATCAATAATATTGTTTTGATATGATTTCACAAGTGATGGTAGAATATCAATATAATGATTTGATTTAATTAGGATGATTACACAACTTAAAAATATAATAATTTAATTTAATTAGAGGGATTAGACAACTAAATATAAATATCGTGATAGAGTCAACTAGTATAAAAATTACATATATTTTTTTCTCTTTATCTTTTTTTGGGTTCACGTTACTTTATAATGCACATTGTACTTATCATGTATTTTACATCTTAATATCTTTTAACTATCTCTAATTTTGCACTAAATGTCATTAATTACATTTTTAACTATGAATTCAATAATAATCTATCATCCATTATAACTAAATTGGTTGCAACATCAAAATACAACTACTTTAAATAAAAGATTGATCAGTGACACTTCTAAAATCATAAGTTAATACTGCAAAATTTTAAACTCTAATACATTTCCATCTTCTCAATCCTGATCTCAACTCATCAAAATACATTTAATTTCAATTCAAGAATCTACATAAGTAACATTATTACCTCTCTTACTCTTGAATTTTTATATTTTTAATGAATTACTATAAAATTCGGGAAAGTTTTAACTTATTTCCATGATGTTTGATTCATAAACTAAATATATCATGATAAAATTTAGTATGAATATATATATTTTTTATTTGAGTCTAACTTACATGTGATAACAAAAAATTTACATGAAACTGAAACAAACAAGAAAATGATAAAATTAGAGAGAGGAAAAAAAATTACTTCAATTAAAAAAAATTATTAATCAAAATTAATCTTTATCTCGTCATCACCAACACATTCTAACCGAAAAAATTAATTGAAGGTTTGATCGTGGATATTGAAAAAATGATGAGTTAATTGAAGGTTTGATCGTGGATACTGACAAAGGAACATGTAATCGATTTTTCTTTTTTCAGATTGGTGCTTAAAACCTTTGGAATGTATGAGATATATTAGAAAAGGTAATTAAGTTGTGATTTTTCTGTTATGCTTTTATGTAATAGTATTTTCTAACTTATTGTAGACAAGACCGTTGTTTGCTTTTCTTCATGTAGGTTGTTGAATGCGGAAGGATCTTGGTTTGTGTTTTGATGGTTGGAGAGAGTTCTTTTTTGCAGTTTGTTATTTGCAAAATATTATCAAATGTTTTTTAGCGGAAAGGATGTGCAGTATATGTAAGGTTTAAGTTCTTGGGTTGGTAGCTAAGAGAGAAGAATCACTATGAAGGAATTGAGTCTTGTTGAAATTCAAAGGTGGAAAGTTGAAGAAAACGTAAAGCATTGGTCATGGTGTTGTGACTATGGTTTAAGCTTTTGTATGATTTTTTTTATGCTTTTCTTTAGAATTTTTCCTTAGGAATATACAATAAGATTTTGATTGTCTTGTATTGTCCTTTTGAAATATTAGATTTGCAGTTTATGCTTGATAAGTTTATTATTTATGATGTTTTATTAAGTTGGACAAGTAAAAGTAAATGGTAAATATTTAGGATTTGTTGTATAAGAGTTGGAGTATTCTTAAATATTCTTCTTTTTTTTTTTGTTGATAAAAAAAAAATATTATGAGATTTAAGAATAAATAAACAACCTTGTTATAATAAGCGAAACATAGGTAACCTATACATATTATGAAAAAAAAAATGCTAGAAGGCATTTTATTGTACCTAACAAAATACTGCTTGTGAAAAAAGACAAGATTGACAAGCTTATCCGCACAAGAGTTACTTTCTCTAAAAATGAGAGATGAGAAACTCTAAAATAAATACTAAAAAAATAATCGTACTCTAACCAAAGACAATTGTAACCCGTTTTCTGAGTTTTTTTAGGGCAAGGATAACACCCATAAACCCGACGATCAAAGGATATTGAACCCCCCCAAAAAAAAACCTCCAATAAACTTTTTCATATTGACACGAAAAATACCAACACAAAAAACAAGATCCAAAGAACCTCTTGAAATACCATCACTGTTAATCTTAATATAACGAGAAGAAGGAAACTAAGTCACATGAATAGACTGACAAACTTTGTTGTTTCTATTGTTAATGCCAAATAACTTTATCACAGTGAGGTTAAGGATATCATCTTTCATGGAGATGTTAGAAACATTCCCAATTAAACAGATAAAGTCTCTAGTATAATTAATGACTTGATAAAGGACAATATTTTATTGGAATTTAGCATGATTTCTCATATTGAAATTTAACATGATTTCCCATCTTCCAAATTATCTAAGCAAAAAATGTACATCAATTTAATCAATCTAATAAAAGAACTACCATCAAAATTAGTAATAGAGATAACATCCTCATCCGAATGAAATTCAATACTAGAAAAAATTCGTTTAATGAAATCCCAAATATAAATATTAGAAGAACAGATGAATTTGTGCCTTCATATTTTTGGATTTGTTGATGAGTTGCGGAAGCTTCACGGTTTGAAGATGGAACAAGGTCCTCCTAAGAGTGCTGGTGACCTTGAAGGCGCATGATAGGTAGGATTTGAGAGTGGTGAGGCCAACTCTACTTGGAAATGAAAAGTTTGTGAAGATTAAGAGCCTAACCTATGAGGTTTTGTGCAATGAGTGAAATTGGCACAATTTTGGTAGCAATTCACTCATGTATTAATCTTGAATTTACATGACCCAAGCTCCTCTATATATAGCAAGAGAGGGTTGAATATGAAAAGAGAATTGGAGGGAATTTCAAATGAAAAGAACTTTGAAAGCTCCTCTATATATAGTTCCAGTGGCTTTTAACAGATTATGTATGTTCTTTTCAGAATCAAACAGTTTTTCCAGAAAATAAGAACAGTAAGAAATAAGCCCAGAAAGAACAGGTTTATTTTTTATTGAACAAATTTATTTCTTGAGAGTTTAACATATATGCAATAATTCGAGTGCAGAGATTAAGGGAGAATGAACACAATGGTTCACTCAACTGAGCTACATCCAGTCTTCACCTAAACCAAGGTGAAATTCACTAAATCACAATTCAAACAACCACAAACACCACTGTTCTTGAACCCTACAAGAACTTTGATACACTTGCTGAAAAACCCTATTTCAGCATACACACTCTTTAAGAAACCCTATCAAGAAGAGTTTACAACCACACTTTTACAAGAAATGAAATGTGAAACGAATACACCTGATAGAGGATGCAGAAATCTGCCTAAAACAGATCGCTTAAACAGTAGCAGCACCTCACACCAAGCTTTGGAACCAAACAAGAACATGCACACTTTTGATTTTGGAAATCTTTCAAGAACAAATGCTAATTCTTTGTAAATTCTTAATTCTCTGATGTAAAACTTGTTTTCTCAAATGTATGATCCACTTTTAAACGTTGGAACAAGTTTTTTTTTTATAGAAAAAACAGCCTATAATAGTATTTTAGAAAACAGTTAAAGTTGTTATAAAAAGAACAGATTGAAAATAAAATGAACAAATTTATTTTCAAAAAACAGTTAGAGAATTTGTTATGTGAAGGAGACTCAGTCAACCATTCTGGTGCAGGGACAAAACGAAAAACCGTTTAAGATAAGCATTGCACCAGACTAAGAATCTATTCATTTACAGATGAACAAATTTATTTTTCAAAACAATAACAGAAAAAACTTAACTATTGAAACACAATCGTTTTGAAAGAGAGAAAACTTAGTCAAAATACTTGATGCACAAAATCTGATTTTCAGAAGACTTAGCCAAAACATCAATTTAAAAAAGAATCTGTTTATTTGGAAAAAAACAGATTTATTTTTATGCAGTAAATGTGTGTTTTTTTTTAAAACATGTGGAAAACAGTTTAAGAAATTTGTGCTTGCTCTTATCACATGGTCAATGGTTAAGAGGTGAGTTACTCAGCAAAAAGCCTACTCTTAAACAACCTCTAAACACTACCTAAGACATTCTTAAAGCAAAAGGAAATATACATGAATGGTACACAAAAAGTCTTCATCAAACACATGTCTTGAAGGGGCAACAACCATCTTTAACATATTTAACATGTGATGAAAAACATTTAGCACATGTTAAATATGGAATATGCGGAAAATGTGCCTTGGTTAAAATTAGGTGATTTAGAAATCCTAATTTAACCAAGGTTGGTTGTTTAAGGTGCCAAATTTCATCTAAGGAAAAATTACAAATAAAATTCATAATCTAATTTTGACAATAAATTAAAATCTAATCTACACTAGAGTTTATGACATGTAAAATGCGTCCTCTTGACCTCTCTTTGACCATAACTCTTAGTGGTTGCCTCAATTTGACATTTTTGTGGCCTTTCAATGGATTGGTGTTGGAGCCTCTTCCATAAGAACACTAATAAAATAAATGATAAACCAGTTGATCTAATATATATTAAAATTATTAAAATAATATAAGTAATATAATTTTATACTTTAAATTAAAATTATATAATTATTATAAAATATTTAACATTTTAGCTAATATATGAAATTTATAACAAAAATATTTTGCATCATAAGTTTAAATTTAAAAATATTATCATAATAAAGCACTCAACACAATGGCATGCATATTTATAAATAAGAATAAGTATTGGTACAAGTAGTTCGTCTTAATAATATTAGTAATGGTTTAATATTAATAATATAATTTCATTGAATATAAATTGATATTATTATTACTATATATTAGTTAAACTTTACCATACAATAAATAATATCAATAACACAAATTAATAATATTACTTAATATGTTTTTTTAACACACTGCAATATTAATATTATTATTAAACACTATATATTGATATTAATATTAAACACTATGTTCACGTTTTTCTTGAAAAATCCATTTTGTCAACTACTTTAAATATCCAAGACAGATTTTTACATTCCCAATAAATATTAGTATGAAACAGGAAAGAGTAAATATAACACAAAATAAAATAGTAATTATAACTACAATTTCCATAAAATAAACAAAACATGCATCAATTCTAACTCCCAATTTCTTTTCCTTTTTAAATAAACTATTTGTTTTTTTCTAAGATCAAATGAAACATGTATGCTAATATTTGTATAAGCATATTAATGTTTATACTTGCACAGTGAATATATTTCTCTTTTACACTTTTGCTTTATTAATTATTGATGAATCAGTACTAATAATATAAATTTATTTAATATACAATTAATAATATCAATATTATAGAATTTATACCTTACAAGTAATCAAGTACATTTAATATTATTTTGATATACAATTAATAATATTAATACTATACATTTTTTTATATTGTTAACCTTTACAATTAATAATATTTATCGTACAATTAATATTATTTATATTATACAATTCATTTAAGATTATTATGTTTTACAATTAATAATATTCATAAACTATAAATATATATTCAATACACAAATACTGATTTATTTCTATTTTTTTAAAGAAAGTTAATAAATAATAATTACAATTATTTTTACCGAGTACACTCCTGAATGAATATTTTTGTTTGAAACTATTTATTTTAAAAAAGTGTAATTTTTATTTTGAAAAAGTATTTCTTTTGAAAAAAAAGTATAACTTATACTTGTAAGATGTAAGTAAAATAATTTACTATTACAATAATCCTAGAAATTAGGAAAATATCATTTTAATTATTTTAGTTTTCCTATTATGCTGCACTCACAATTTTAATCACTTATTTTTCAAAACAGAGAATTTTCATTTTAAAAACATCTACAATTTTGGTAAAATCCTTCATTGTACTGTCTTTTTTTATTATTTGAATTCTGAATCTAACATTTTACAATATGATGTAATTAAATTAACACTTACAAAAAAAAAGTAAAAATAAAGAATTGAATCGGAAATTAAAAAAATATTGAAACTAAATTATTTATTGAGAAGTTGAAAAGACTCTTATGTACCTTGTACTCTGATGGACTTATATAAACTTTTGTCAAAATCAGAATACAAAATGTTCTCATAAGAAATTTGTGTGCAGTGTGGAATGCATGAGCCAATAGTTGGAATTGAGCATTTTTTCCCTCCTTCGGTGGTAACAGTGAGTTCTCCTTTGTTCTGCATTCTCTTTCTGCATTGCGACTCCTATGAGATTCTGTGTGGCTTTTGAAACCGATTAAATTATTTTTTTCCATTTATTTTTGTGATTTTTTTATGTTTGTAGCTTTCCGGCGGAGTTTTTATTTGTATAAACACCTATTAGGGTTCAATGAGAAAGATTGAAGAACTTATTTGAACTCAGACTAAAAAATTGAGACCAATATTGCTTAGGTGACTGTATTAACAAACAAAATTATGTAAAAAATGTGAAAAGAATTTCTAAAATTCATATGATTCAAATTTATTTGTTTGGTGATCATGCATGTTCAATTAAAGAATGTGTGTTTGTTATATGAATATTTAACTATTTCTTTCAAATTTTTAAGGATGTGTTTGCATGATGATCAGTAATAGTTTAGATGAAAGAGGATTTAAGATACTTATTTTTATTTAAAATAAACAAACAAAAATTATAATCCTTTGTAGACATGGAGTTGAATAAACAAAAAAAATATACCCTATGTATCTTCTTAATATAAATTAAGAGAATAGAAATTAGCTCAATTACAAACAAGCAATCAGTTTCTTATGCATGCACTGTAATTAATTATTCTTTAATTTTTTTTAGAATTTTTTCATAAAATTTGATTGTGAATATTCAATTTTGGTTTGAGCTGTTTCTGATATGTTTCATAAAAATATACTTTAGTTTGTGTTTCACAAGTTAATTTTGTCAAAATAGTAACATGTGGCTCCTGAAAGCAGGTGACAGACCTTGAACATGGTTCCATCTGATGTTTGTCCAACCGAGGATGCAGTTAAGGCATTTATAGAACACTTGGTTGACCCATTGCTGCCTGCAAAATCATCTGTTCACGATAATCCATCACCTTCTCAACAGAAGTTAGTTGCGAGACAGGTGTCTAACTTGTTTACCTCTCTTTGTGCTTGTATAACCTTCCAATCCAACCAGTAATCTGTGACTGTTTTGGACATAATGTTTTTTGTTATTTGTTTTATTAGTTGTTTGGAGGAAATATTTGTTTTTGTAATTTGTTTTATTAATTATTTGGAGGAAATATTCACTTTTATGTTTTCTTATTCTTGCTTCCTATTTACATTACCTTCATGTGTTGGTTGCATGGAGTGTTGAAAGATGTTTGTATTCTGTACTTTACAACTACAATGCTATTTGATTTATTTTTGTCCCTCTGCATCTTATTAAAAATGGAAAGAAACACTCCAGGTTCATATTGCCTTATGATTTATAAATTACAATATGACTATAGATCTATAGGAGTGCATGAGGAGGATATTATCTAGTTACTGATTTTCCTGTTTGAGTTTTTTGTTTGTTTGTTTTAGGTGCGGTCGGCTGTCTTACTTTATAATTACCACCACAGGAAACAGCATCCAGAACTTGAATATCTTCCATTAAATGAATTTTGCAAGTTGATTGTGGTTTTGAGACCAGCTTTATTAGCATTTATGCAATTCATGCAAAATTCAAATGAAGAAGAGCTCACTGACGTGGAGAAGCAGCTATCATTAACAGAAAAGATGATTATGGAAGCATGTGATGTATGTAAATGTTTAGATGCATCAAAGAATGTTCCTAATATAGAGGGATGGCCCATTACAAAAGTAGCTATCCTTTTAATCGACAGTAAGAAGGAGAATTGTTTTTTGCTGTTTAGTTCGATTACCAGTGGGGTGTGGTCTCTGGTTGAGAAGGGTCTGGGCACCTCTAGCCAAAGTTCTCCGGGTTCAAAAGGTCTGGAAACCTCCAGCCAAAGTTCTCTGGGTTCCAAAGGTGTGGTTACCTCCAATCAAAGTTCTGATGTTACATCAGGAACAAAACTATACAAAAAGAAAAGAGTCCTTAAGAAGTCATCAAAAGATGAATTAAAAGTCAATGAAGATGTGTTTCTGCAAGTTGGGTATTCTGCTATAAATGAAGCCATAGGTAATTATTTCATCATTTTATAGTTAATATTTTAATTTTAATTTCAAGTTTATCATGTGGTTCTGAGAGACAAATAGCTGAGTATGATTCTTGTACTATGGTACAGGTATCAATTATACTGATATTTCTCTTTTGGAGAGTGACACTGTCTATTCTGAGAGCAAAGAGAAGGAAGCTTCTCGGTTTTATATAATGCAGTGCTCCAAGACAATCAATGAAGAAGTTATCCAAGTTCCTCTCCAAGATCTAATTAAAAGGTTCGTTTTAATTGCTATTGTGTGATGACTCAGATCCCGATGTTCTGATGACAAGGAAATGGGGCTTTTTTCTCTCTGGCATTCAGCTGGAGTCACATGTTTTCTCCCTGTTGCAGAGAAAAATATACTCATGCTCATACTACAGTACCACACAGCACATTAATGTTACTGCTGAATCAAGTTATAAAGTAGTCTATAAGTCTTTGGGAATTAAATGCTATCTTACCCTTTTGTTTTATTAATATAATTTTGCAAAAAAATTTGGGTAGAGGAATGGTTACTTGTTAGCAAAAAATGTTGCAATCTTATTTAAAGGGTGTCTTTAACTGAACATCAAAGAATGATGTTTACATCAACGAGTAGAGTTGTACAGTCTGTTTCTTCTGAAGTAATATTTTTTTAATTTAATTCTTAGACATTTGTCTCTAGGCGTTTATATGACCTTCACAGAGAAGAAAAGCTGACTTTGTACATATGTTTCTGAATAACATTTGTGTCTTCATTTTTGCATAGCTTGCAGGGTCCTTTGCTCACTAAGAGTTTTGGAAGTTGGATGATCACTCCTGTAATTGACTACTTCCATGTGCTTCCATACTATGAAACAATATCAAAGTGGATATCCAGGTTGACATGTTCTCCGTTGTTAAAAGAACTTTGTTTTTTAGATTGTTAGCAGTATTTTGAATTCCATATATCTCAAGGAATGATATTTTACTCGATGCTTCATGACTTCATCAAGTACACTTGACTTGAGGTCCTAAGTTTAGCTACTCCTGAAAATAAGTAAAATGTACAGATATTGTTTGCTTTTCAAATTTCATTTCAGTTACAATGATTGTGCCTAAACTACTTGCTCGTCTTTGATACTAATTTCAGTTGCCCTTTTGAACGATTCTATTTTGGTACCTTTACAACATCAAATTCATAGTGGGATTTACTAATGACCCGAATTATTCCAAAATCTTTTTGATTTTACTATTCTAACATTTTCAAGCCTTGATATCATAGAATTTAAAGAGATTCTTTAGTGTTAACATATAGTTTTACTTAGTTTAGAATTATCGTCTGTCACAAGTAATAAAGTAAAGTTAATGTATGAGAGTTTCAAATATTTGCTCACGGAGTTCGCACTTGCATATTGGATGATTTGCGGGAATTTGTTCCAAGATCAATCCATTAGCTGTCTCAAATCCTTAATATTTAATACAATGTTCTTCTATTTTCAGTCATTTTCACTTTTTTTTGTACCTATCTCCCTGATCTTCACTTTCTCTGCAATATTTTCTATCTTGGCAGGAAAGCATTCTCAAATACTTTGCAAGATACAAGGGTAACAGAGAAAAATATAAAGGTGGACACCCCTGAAGTAACAGAATTTTATGTAAATGAGGACATGTTTACTGCTCATGATAGTAAGCCAAAGATTGATAATATTGATTCACCGAAGCAGAAAGAGAACAACAGAAGTTGCACACCTGCATTATCCGATTCTATATGTGAGCCCATGGAAATGACCATGAATGAAAATTCAATTTTAAAATCAAAGATCAAAGAAAAATGTCAGTATATTATTGGCAGTACTGTACAAGCCGGTGAAGATCTTGAAAAAAAGAATCCATCTGTGAAGTATAATTCTATCGGCTCTGCAAGTGCTGAAAAGGTTTGTAACTTGCTTACTTTTCTAGTTATTGAGCTTAATGTTTTCCTTAAATCAAGTTCAGATGTGCTTTCTTTGATTATCTTTTCTTATAATTTTTTCTTTGGATGAGTTTTATTGGATGCGGGCACCAATTTTACAGCTAAAATTATGACTATTTTGGCTAGATTTTTTTTTCTTTACTTTGAGAGAAGATCTTTTTCAAAACACAAGCTTTTTGATCTCTTAGCTATATAAATATCCTTAATGCAAAAGTACTCCAAAATTGAAAACTTCCTATTGTATGCACATCATATAGCTGCCATTTTCTTGGCATGTGCTCTCTTAGGTAACCTATAATTTATCTATACAGGAATCCTTAATGCAAAAATACTCCAAAAATGGAAACTTCTTATATTATACGCACATGATTAAATTATGACTCTTTTGGCCAGATTTTTTCTTTGCCCGAGTAAAGATCCTTTTCAAAACACAAGCTTTGGGATCACTTAGATAACCTATAATTTAGCTATGCAAGTATCCTTAATGCAAAAATACTCCCAAAATTGAAAACTTCCTATTGCATGCACATAATATAGCTGCCTTATTTTTGGAATGTGCTCTCTTAGGTAACCTATATTTTATCTATACAGACAGGGATTCTTAATGCACAAATATTCCAAAATTGGAAATTTCCTATATTATTTGAGCATCATATAGCTGCCATACTTTTGGCATAGCTGAGGTTGTTGTTTTGGAATATATGCAAAATGTCCTGATAGCAATCAAATTTAATTTCAAAATCATTGTTTTTTGTCCAAAACCATTTAATTTTGAACCTACTAATCAATATATATTCAGAGAGGGAACTGGGGTAGCATATTTCTCAACTTTAAAAGAGAAGCTGGGTTAAATAATTTAGAAAAGCGCTTGAAAATAAAGCGCCTTTATTTTTTATGGACTAAAGCCAGTAAGAGATTCAATAGAAGGGCTTCTGCCAATCTTGGAAAAGCTTGGCGAAACACTACCTAAGAGTTGCATTTTGTGAATAATTCATGACTAATGAAGATTTTGTTACTTGAATATGGTATCTGTCCCTGTGAGCATTAAAGCTTAGATACTCATTAGAGTCCAGAAGTGAAGTCCCCATGAGTAATTATCAACTTAAGATATAGTTATAATAGTTAAATTTATCAAAATGTTTCCTATATTTTATTGATAAATTCTTACGTACAGGTACATGTACCAAAATTCTTTTGTAAATATTAATTTAAGCTTTGTAAATTGTCAGATAGTCATGTTCAATACTCATGAAATATTTTTAGTGGTATTATTCTATTGATAAATAAATATTATCATTAATGTGGTGCTTATCATATAAGTTTTCAAAATCTGGTTTATTTCAATGTTTATTAACTGAAATCATAATTATGTTTCTAAATGAGCTGCACCTCACTGCTATCATGATTGTTGAGCTTAGTTCCGTTGTTTATCATCTGTAATCTAGCTGAATGCCATTGTTTTGGCAGGCTTTAAATGTTGATTCAACAAATATGCTTATTACTGAAGGTGGAATCAACAATCTTGCTTCTTTGCGCAATATGTATGCCATTAGGCCCAATATGTCATCTGAAAAAGGTACTGTAGATGGTCATATTCAGATTGCAAATCATTCTGACTCAGATCTGGAGAAACTCAAAGTTATTTCAGATTCAAAAAAGATATTGACTCAAACTGCCCTAGCTGCTTTGATACGAAAAAGGGATGAATTGGTAAGCTTCATTACTTACATCTAATTACAAGAATGATTATTTTCATTCTCAGTAGCTATGAATGGGCACTGAGAACATACCCTTGTTATCCTAGAAGAACATTTATACATGTTATATTAGAACATATATATGTATTAGTAACTTTGATTGAATCCGCACTGTCAGTTGAGTAAGCTGTTTATTTCCATCATTTTTGGCTTACCTACTGCAAACTTTTAATTTTAAAAATAACGAGTAGCACATAGTACCCAATGCACTTGCTCGCATGTGTTGTGACTGTTAAAGTAGTATTCTGCTTCCATAGCCATACCTACTATGCTGGTTCCACTTAATTTAAGGATTACATTGCTACTGTTTTGAATGTTAAAAAATTCTATATTTGCATATATCTGAGATTTAGTTACTCCATTCAGGCCCTTCAGCAACGCAAGATAGAGGACGAGATTGCTGTTTGTGATAAAAATATCCAGAGAATATTAACTGGTGTGTTTTCCTTTCAGTATGACCCCCCACCTCTATAGTGATTCTCATGGTTTATCCTCTCATTGTTATTTTTGTTCTTATTATTAATACTGTTATTTTGCTATGTGTCAAACTGTAGAGTAAGTCTGATACTGGTTTAGGCAGTGATTATTGGCTTCTTTTATACATTTTTCTCAATTCGTGATTAATCTTAGAAATCGGGCTTAACACCAAACTTAATCCCACAAAACAACGACCACTTTGTATAATTCTGTGTCATTAGCAAGGTATCCGGTTTATCAAAAAGAATGCTTGTCCTTGATTTGTGAATGTCACTCTAATTTGATTTGTCCACAAACTCAAGCTGCCCTGAGTATCTTGATTTGCTATGTGAACAACTGTGTTAATGATCACCTGCTTTTTTGCCTTTGCATCTGAAGATTCACAATTACTTCGTATTTTATGCTAGAATTAGTTAGAGCCTGAGAAAATAATTGACTTGTGAGCTGCGAACCAAATCCTAGTGTGATTCGTTGTCTGGTTCACTAAATAGAACTGTGAACCAGATACTAGAATTATAGATGAACTGTGCACAAGCACTGATTTTTCATGTGTCTTTTTGGGTAAATGTAGATGGGGAAGATAACTTTGGATTAAAGATTGAATCAGTTATAGGAGGCTGTAATGATACATGGCTCAGGAATCAAGAAAGGGTGTATCGACAACCAAGCTCGCCTCTTAAGAGGAAAAAATTGTCTGAGGCTGTCTTTATCACACAAAGCCCATGCCAGGTAAGCAATGTTCTATTTACCTACTTGGAGTAAAAGGTGAAACAGTTGTCACTTATATGATGCCTTATTATTCAATTTAGTAGTGTGCACACAGGATCAAATGGTTCTGTTGCTAATTTCTTAGAAACATTGTTTCTGGTAGACATAAGTACTGAAACTAGAATGAAATGTTTTAAAAAATTCTTATGTAGGGCACATGTTAATTGTTGTTAATTTGCACAATGCCACTCATGGCATTGTTTATACGCTTCTTGGCTTCGTCTTTACAATCGTACACATTTTTACTGCTCTCTAAAAGCTCATTTTTACGGAAAGGTTATTAATCAATGCAAGTCTTCAACTATATACCCAATTATGAGTAAAGATTCTTCCAAGAAGGGCAACATGCACGGTTAACTTTTTTTCATTTTGTGCTGTGTACATCTCTCTGAAGCACTCAGTTTGATATTATTACCTACCTTTGTTCTGTGATCTTTTCTCTTTTCTTGTGTGGCATTTTTCAACAATATACATTTTGGGAGGGATCTACTGCCTTAAAAAAATATAAGAACATTACTTATTATTTAGCAGAAAGCCCACCATCCTCCTTATTTGCATACTATGTAAATCTTGCAGGAACTAGATGATATATGTCGCGCAAACAATTGGGTCCTGCCAATTTATCATCTATCTCAGTCAGAGGGTAAGGCTATCTAATCTAGACTTTGAAAAGCACAAGCGGCATAAATTCTCTTTATGAATCAAGTTATTGATAACCTCTCTTAATGAGAAAAAATTAAGATTTGATCATTGCACTCTTTGTTCAACTTATCAATGACCAGTAGTTATTCATTTGCCTATGTTGAGAAAATATTAATCTGGCAAATCAAATGTAACTAGTGTTTCTATTGAAGGTGGATTCAAAGCCAGTGTAACTGTTAGAGGAGTGGAGTTTCAGTGTTCATTTGAAGGCAAAACGGATTCCAATCCTTCTGAAGCTAGAGATTCAGCTGCAGTTCAGATGTTGACTAATTTGAGAAGTATGGCAAAATCAGAACAGTGATACCGGAAGCTTAGATATGACATATTTCCCTTGTGGTTATTAGTCTTCTCTAGAATTACATCAATAACAATCTGACAAAATATCTTGTCAGTCTTTGATCATTTTTATTCAATTTAGTTAAAATTACTTCACTTTTTAAATCTCTTCCTTTGTTTTGGGACCTTGCTTTTAACACAAATGATATGATATGTAGTTAACTCTAGTCAACTATTTTTTTGTTTAGTATTTCAAGTTTCCCCTCATCTCTTTCTTTTCTACATAGTTGGTAAGTTAGTTTGTGCGACATCTTACCTTTGTATATCCTTCCAAAACTAGGAAGTCAAGGTGTTCAATATTTTTGTGATGTTCTTTGGATTTTAATTTGATACAAGAGCTGTTTGAGGTGTTTTTTTAGTAAGCAACTTTTTTTCATGAATTGATGATTATGACCTTCATTACAAACAGGTAACCCATAAACAAGTTTGGATCATTTGTGTGATTATGTATGTGTTGTTTTCCAGTGATTCTCAGAGTAGAGTTTTACCTTGTTTCCGATGTAGTCTTTTCCTATCTCAGTTTAAAATAAAATAATTTGATAGAAAATAAAAAATATACCCTTCTTGACCTATATTCCAACTAATAGGATGTAAAACATATTACTTCAAATATATATCATCAAATTCGCATGAAATGCTAAAATATTGTCACTCTTATGAAAAAAAGTTCAAGATTACCGAAAGTTATCAGATTATTACTAAATAGTATGAAATTTTATTGTGCAATTTGTTCTGTCGTGTTATTCATACAATTAATATAATATTTTTGTCTTTATTACATTATTAAATATATTTCATATTTTTTTAGCACCTCCTAATTGTTCTTTTACTATGTAAGATTTGTTGTTCAAATAATATTTGAGTTTTTTTTGGTGAAAAGTACTTATCCCAATATTAAATGTAAAATATTATTTTTAATTTTTGTAAATAGTTCTAAATGAAGTATAATTTCAAATTTTCAAATAATCTCAATAGTTACTTATCCCATACCTTTTTTTCAGTCCGCAGGACATCTGCAGCGAGAATTCACTTGAGCATGTTTGAGAGAATTGAAAAAAATTTGTATTCGACATTTTTTATTGTAAAGATAATTTTTTTAATATAAGTTTTGTACTTCATTTTAATACATAGTTAGTATTTTTTTCTGAGTTTTGGGGCTTCCTTTTAAAAAATGAAAAAAGATAAGGGAACTAAAATACAACCACTATAAAAAAACACCACAAAAACTTATCTTAATCACAAATTTGGGTAAATTCCCTATCTAGCACCATTTACACTTTTATTTCCATAACTAGCAGCCTTTTGCTTTTATTTTCCTATCTAGCACCCTTTTGTTTTTATTTCCTTATTTAGCACCCTTTTATTTTTTATTTCCTTATCTAGCACCATTTCAAAAATAAGTATTTTTAATGTTTAAAATAGTTTGAAATATAATTAATGAATAAAGAAATGAGTTTTTACAAAATAAAGAAAAAAGTAATAAATTAAAAATGTTTAGTTTAAAATTATTTTTTTAAGAATTAAGAAAATAAGAAATTAAACCTTACAACAACGTAAAAGTTGAATCTATAAACATAAATTAGTATTTTTATTATTATTATTGATGATGTAATCATGTTAATTTCAAGTAAAAAATACAAGACGTAATTATAAAAAAACCAAAGTCAACTAGTATTAATTAATAGTGGACACACAAATAATATTGAAGTGTGTACCCTAAATGCAAAATCCTAAAAAAAAAACTAATGCAAATGTTACACTTAATGCTTAAAAATGAGAAGAAAAAATGCAAAAATAAATAAGTAGAGAAAATAAAAACAACAATAATAAAATAAAAACAAAAAAAACAATGACAGAAAAAAATAATAACTAAAAACATATAAGATATAAAATAAAGGAAAAACAAAATAAGATAAATATACAAGATATAAAAAAAAAAAATCGAAACAAGAGAAAGATAAGAGATATAAGACGATACTAAATAAGTAGATGTTGATCATAAAAAGAAAAATAAATAAAAGATGATCATTCATTTAATATTTTCTTCAATGGTACATTAAATAGTTTGTGCGAAATGAAACATAATTAAGAACGAGAAAAGCACAATCCAATAATGTTGAGACTTGTTTTTTTTGTGTGCCCTGGTGTTTGACAATATGAACATTTTTTTGTTCGATCATGTTGTTCTCTTATGTCAATATCAGTCCTTATTCGACTTGACTTAGGTCTCCCCTTTGAGGTTATTTTCATGTCGGGACTTGGGCATAGTATTTGACTGGTGTATGCAAGCCAATACTCTTCATTTTTTAGTTCCATCAAATAGTCTTTCGTAACATGAAAGATCTCTTGCAATGTTGTTGTTTTTATTTTCTATATTTATTTATTTTTACATTTTTCTTCTTCTCACTTTTAAGCATTAAGTGTAGCAATTGCATTAGTTTTTTTTTTTAGGATTTTGCATTTAGGTTAGATAGACACTTCAATATTATTTGTGCGTTCAATATTAATTAATACTAATTGACTTTGATTTTTTTATAATTATGTCTTGTATTTTTTACTTGAAATTAACATGATTACATCATCAATAATAATTAAAATAAATACTAATTTATTATTTAACTTCAATAATGTTTATAGATTCAACTTTTATGTTGTTGTAGAGTTTAATTTTTTATTTTCTTCATTCTTAAAAAAAATTAAACTAAACATTTTTAATTTATTACTTTTTTATTTTTATTTTGTAAAAACTCATTTATTTATTCATTAATTATATTT
>Ga0123342_1005209_pt1 | contig 19118 bp, 14 predicted proteins | sample Turbeawhitnodule_FD_89960 | JGI IMG/M metagenome (GOLD analysis project Ga0123342, IMG submission 89960) | Root nodule microbial communities of legume samples collected from Mexico - Turtle bean Mexico white nodule | ecosystem: Host-associated > Plants > Roots > Nodule | place: Mexico: Nepantla... | reverse complement strand
TTTATTTTTTATATTTTTTATTTTTTAAATATATATATATATAAAATATATATTTTATTAATTTATATTATAATATTTATATATATATATATATATATATATATATATATATATATATATATATATATATATATATATATATATTCATATTCGCTTCAGCAAAATGAAGTTCGTCCAGGTCATATATACACTATGGTAAAATTACCTCAATATTGGAGCTCATCACTAAAGCAAATTATTTTTAATCAAGTAAGGATTTTTTTTAAGCTTCACCTTGTCATTTGACTTCAAAGGCATGTTTTAATCCATTAAAACCTTTTTCTTTTTTTAATTTTAATATTCTTTACGAAAATTATTTTCTAATTTGATAAAATATTTTCTTTAATTTTAATCCATTCAAAAGCAAATTATTTTCTAATTTAACACACAAAAAACTATTTTTCTTGTGTGAAATTAAAAAAATAATCCTTAGTAAAAATTAATATTTAATGCATTAAAATTATTGCTTTTCTTTATTATCTGATAAAAAAAATTGAAAAATTAACACGCAAAAACTTATTTCAAGTTCTTTCATACCCATTAAATAGTGTATTATTTATCACTGTATTATATAAAAATTGGTTACATAAATAATATCACATGCCAAAATCAAATAATTTTTTTTCCTTTTAAAGTTTTTTCGATTACTTTATTTTTCAATATATATATACCCAATACCTAAATAAATAAAAAATATAATACATCAATGAAAACCATGAGCAGTTCATTCTATAGTTCGATAATAATTATCCAGATTACTCACAACTCAGTCTTAATAGTCAAGTCACCTTAATAATAGGACACACGTAAGGAAGAACGTGAACTCAACAATTAAGATAAAGTAACCACTTTATTGAGTCTATAAATACCTTAATTCTCTTAAGAAGTAGATTTATCTTATTATTCATTTACTCATATACAAAATTATTTGCATACAAAATCATTTGTATTCTTACTGAGTTGAATGTCCGAAAATCTTTTGTAAGTGCATCACCACTCGGTGGAACAATTTGGAGAGTCTTACAATATTCACATACACCTTGGAAGAAGGACATCTCATCCTCAGTGAGAACATTTGACGTCTACTTTGGGGCATTTTAAGGACAAAATCGTGACAAAACTTCAAGCTCCAAAGCAGACAATACTCGGAAGTGGTTATTGATGGATGTCATCTTAAGGAACTTGAGGTCAGAACATTGACACCATTTTTTTTAAGACGAAACAAAATTATAAAGATGAACTCTTCACTTAGCCCTCAACAGGGGGCTTGCTCTAGTAATAATTTCACACCGCTTAAGAGTTAAGATCAAGAAAAGTATATACATCTTCTTTCCTTAATCCACCAAGATGCCTTTTAACATAAAATTGTGACGGAACTCTAAAATCAAAATGAACAATATCTCAAGTGCAGGTATTCACCCTAGTCAACACAAAATATTTTTTCATAATTATTAGTTATTATAATATTTTTGTAATTTTTTCCTTTGGGTCATTAACCAGTATATTTCACAATTTAAATGATAAAATATTGTTAGAAAAAAAATATGAAACATGATTAATTTAAATTTTTTAAAAGAGTATAAATCAGAATCTTTATTACAAGTAGCAACAAGAGAAAACGAAATGTGCAAAATGAAAATGATGATGATGGTTTAGGAAAATAGATGAAAGCAAATTAAAAGAATCTAGAAATGATGTATAGCATATGAATAAAAGAAGCATAATAGGAAGAATTTGTTCAGAGAATTTCTCTCCTTACGGCGTATGCATACTGAGAGCGTCGCATATTCTGCTTCCGCATCTTGTACACCATTCCCGCCATTATTATCACGCTCACCGCCACGATTACTCCCACCACTAATCCTGCTTTCTTGAACCAATTCAATCCTCCTCTTGAAGAATTTTCTGCTCTATCATCCTCGTCGGCGTTGCTACTTTCCGCCTGAGAGCTTCCCGGCGAAGGCGACGGTGAACCTAGAGGAGAGCTGGCGGGGGCAGGATTTGGAGCGTGAACAGACGGTGACGGAGATGGAGAGGGAGACGGTGTGTCGGAGAGAGCGAGGTGCAGTGAAAGAGAGAGGAAGAAGAGAGAAAGCGGAAATAATTTGGCATTTGCCATTGATTAATTATTTGTAAGAAAAAAGGAATAAAAAGAAGAGAGAAAATGGTGATATGAAAATTGCATATATAGAAAACTGGTTGAAGAGAGAAATTGATTCACAGTAGAATATAGTGAAATATAGTATTTAGTACTAATGAGAATATTTGAAAAATACTTGTTAAAGAATTATCAAATGAAAAATATTTAAAAAAATATATACATATACTTAGTAGTATATTAACAATATTTATTAATATTAATATTTGGTGTGTGCATATAAGAAAAACCTTCGTCTCTCGGGTCTCCCAAACGTCAAGTTGATTTGAGTGGCAAAATTAAAAGAAGGGATTCTCTGGATTCACTTTTTTATATTATTAAATTATTGTATATAAAATAGCTTATTATCTAAACTATTCATATTAAATCTTTTTAATTAAATAAATGATAACAATAAAGTGATTAGATAAAATTTATTTGTATGTATATTTAAACTAACTGTAATAAGAACTTTGATGAACATTAATAAAATGTAGCATAAATTTAGATAAATGAAAGTTTATGAAAACTTTTGTATTTAACATATTTGATAGGAAGGATGTCTCAACATTTAAAATTTTTGCATATAGTGTTTGTGGACAATTTATTCCTGCACCATATCACTTTTAATCTACACCCTATTATTTTCTAAAATTTTCAAAATTATCTTTATTCAGATTTTCAAATTGGGAATAGTAAATATAATTTAAAACTAATAAAATAGATGCTAGATAAAAAATTTGAAACACAAAATTAAAAATGCATTATAGTCCGAAATTTAAAAATGTGTTTTGAAAATTTAAATCCATAATATTTCAAAAAAAAGGGTTTAGAAGTAATTTTTATTCTCACTCTTTTTTATTTAAGATTATTTTCTATTTTGAAAAGAGATTTTTGTCATTTCAAATGACAGATTGGGTGTATGTTAGAATTGATATGGTGGAGGGAGAATTTGCCTGGTAGGAAATGGGCCGCATGGAAACCAAAAGAAAGGCCCAGTCTCTCCAGATAAAACAGTGATAAACAGGAGACAATTTCTCTTTCCACCATATTACATGCACCCAATCTACTATTTAAAATATAAAAATGTCCTTTTTTAAATAACGAAAATAACTTTATTTAAAAAAAATGTAAAATAAAAATTACTTTCAAAATTTTTTATCTGAAAATATTCTGGATTTTAATTTTCGGAGTACAGTTTTGAATTCTATAAATTTTTATCCAAAATACATTTTAAATTTTGTGTTCCAAATTTCTTCTGGAATGTATTTTTTTATTTATTTTTTAATTATATTTACTATTTCGGATTTTCAAATTTAAAATAAAAATAATTTTAGAAATTTTGAAAATTGATAAGTTTCATGTTAGAATTGATATGATCTAGAAGAAATTGTCTAAACAGGAATGTGTTAATTATATGGACTCCTCATACTATATTATTTTATAATTATATCTATTTCAGATTTTTATATAAATATATTGTGGAAGATTACTTTTTCTTTACAGTATTAGTTTTATTGAATAAAGGAAATACAAAATTAAATTGCTAAAATTAAGTATAGTGTAACATGTCTGAAAATTCAATAAATTTATTATGAACTTTTTTTATACATGACTTTTAACACTTATCATTTGTGTTGTTTTTCGTTCTTAAGAGTATGGTTCTTTATCTTCATATATCTTCTTCAACTTTGATTGTTGTCTCTCTTTCTGTATTTTTTTAACTTTAATTTAATATCATTTCTTTATGATAAGACAATGTTAATATGAGTATTTACAATAATCATTTGTATAACTTCTACATGTATCTTTCTAAAATTAAATACTTAATAATAATACAATATTTCCTTTAATGTGGTTTTTATTTTTCATAAAAAATATTTTATTAATATAATTATTTGAAATAATAAGGTGACTGATACAAATATATACGTTCTCTAATAGAAATAATGATGTGACAAAAAAATTCATATTGATTAGATATTAGATATAGAGATGAGAATAGAAATAAATTTTTTCATAGTCAAACTCATTCTGTCTTATCCAGTTATCATTCCAATTTCTGACTATTTCTCATCATCAAAAAATGACAGTGAACTCATTGTGTATGTATCTCTCTATTAATATTTCTCTTAACTCATAAATCTCTCAAAAGATAAAGGTTCTTAATACTAATGTGTTGTTGAAATAATACTCAATAAATTAAAAAAAAATACAAAATATGATTAGAGAAAATAATTTATGCATTATTGATTTGCTAACAGAGATAGAGCTAGAAAGTAATTACATATCATAATATCTTGTATTTCTAAGCATAAATATTGATCAATTATAATCATATCTTCAAAAAAAATCGAAATAACTGAATATAAAAAAATTAAATAAAAAATATCCATGTTATTATTATTTTAGACTCAGTTTCAACTTGGCACGGATACACCACACCCTTCATTTTTATTCTGGATATCAACTATTTTTTCTAATTTATCCTTCTCATTCAACCCTTTGGCATGACACCGTTTATTTACCTTCTCTTTTACTTTCCTCTCACAAATCAGTCACGAGTCACCCAAAAATGGGATAAGTGTCGCCACCACGATATATTTAACGGATGATTTAGAATTTTGTTAAGATTTCCAAAAAAAAAACTAAAATATCCACTAAAAACCTTTTCAAGGAGTCGAATGGAAAAATAAATTATTCACAAACCAATAAACCAACATTTCAGTACCTAATAGGTATTTTACTCTCCTATTAACAAAAATTACTTTCTGTAAAGAACTTAGATGTGTTGTTACGCATTTGACACTTGACAAATGAACCTATCCTATTTTATATATAAAAGTAATGCATATAGAAGAAATATTTAAGGGAAAAAATCTGGAGGCCCACCAGCTAATTAATTTTCAATTATCAGTCATCAATATTGCTGATTAGCCTATATACAGCCTCTGCACTACACCCATGAGCTTATATAATCCTCATTTCTGGGACTACATGGCCTTGTGCAAGGGACGTGTGAGCTGTGAGGTTCCCATGCGTATATTTATCATTTTTCCTTCAACATTATATTGATGATACAGAGAAGAAAACCAGAGGCAATCAAGTAGGTCTACGATACATGCAACTTTTTTACTATCATGAATGCGGAGAAAAACAAAGAAAAATTTAGCGGGGAATTTATTGAAGTCTCTCAACCCAAAAATTCCCACAGTTGTAAAAATTGAAGATAATAGTAATACATATGTTGCCTTGCAATTGTGCCCTTTCTGAATCTAAAGCCCCCCCCATCCGTCCCCACAATTTTATTGGCCAGGGTGAGAAGAAGTAGCTGATATTTCACCCTCAGTCACTATGTCATCATAAATCTGATTTTTTTGTTTTCTAAATAAAAATGTTACTTAACTCTTCATAATTCATCCTTCACGTCACTATTGCTACTCTGGCTCTCTGTGGCATCGGAGCTCGCCTTGGCGCCAGAGCTCTCGGATTGAGTTGTTGAGGTTGGTTTCTGGAGCTTGAATGTGATTGATGCATGTTTCTTGAGGAACTTGTAGAAGGCTACCACAGTACGATCTGTATCAACAGTAATCTGCAAACGCAGTGAACCAATTACATATTTTTTAATCACCCAATGATAAAAGCATATGCATAAGCATATTTAGTATAGCTAAATTTGACTTAATATTCACTTACAGGGTCAAAACTCTTGTTTCCTGCTGGGAAGAAGAGAAGAGTGGAGAATCCATCGGGCTGCGAAGTGAAAAAAGATCAATAATGAAAATTAAATTCTCGTATCTTTCATTACTCAGTAAAGATGGATTCATTGAAGAAATAGAGTATTCGGATGGAAAACCCAAAACCTAGCAAGAGTTAGCACTAAATAACGTTTCTATTGATAATTAACAAATACTTGCAATTAAAACCTGGGCTTACCTTGGCCCTGGGGTGCTCATTTGTTGTTCCATCCATCTTGGCTATTACAAGAGACTCGATACTACGAAGATGTTTTGCAAGCTTGTCATATATTGGCTCCAGTGATTGGCAATGGCCACACCAGGGAGCATAAATCTGAGTCCATCAAGCATTAAATTAACATGATGAAGGTGCAGATGCAAATATAACTCAAAAAGTTTAGGGTTAAAATTTCACCTCAAGGAGAACATCCTTTGACTCATCCAAGACAATTTCATCAAAATTATTCCCAACTACTATTTTCACATCACCATCATTCTGTTACCAAGTTAGGAAACACGTTAGAAATGAAAAGCTAAATTAATAGGACATAATTGCTGGTCGGAAAATAAAATAACATACTTTTTCAGGAATTGGATCTGACTTGTGAAATGGTTTTAGCTTGTCATCGAGAAAATCTTCTCCAAATGCCTGTTAAAAATGGAGATTAAAAATTTAGTCAAAATTATTGCTATCAAACCTGATGAAGTATTGATAAAATCATCCATGCACACTTCCTAGCATGTTAGCAATTGAACATAAACCTATGCAAAAAGTACCTTAATTCTGTCAGCAGTCACCTCTCCGTCAAGCAGAAATTTTCTTCCATCATCATTCCCAGTGTATGCAAGTACCTGTATTGAAAATTCCACTGGTTAATTAAATATACTAACAAATTATTTAAAGGATGTAATTGTTGATGTCATGATTTTCATGGCTCATCATTTAAATAAAATTAAAACAGTGAAGAACAAATAATTACTTTTGGAGCATTAAATATACTTCCCAATGATTTAAAGGATGTAAAAGGTTAATGTCATGATTTTCATTGCTTATCATTTAAATAAAATTAAAACAGGGAAGAAGAAATAATTACTTTTGGAGCATCCCCACTGATACCAAAGTATTCTGAAACAGGCTTTCCAACATCTTCATTATCCAGGTCCACATATACAAATATCAACTGCAACATAATAGCAATAAAGTTAAATCATTTGTAAGAAAATCCAAGTACACTTTAGGGGCTAGAGCTAAAACAATGATATGTGAAATTTTTATCAGTAAAATATAGAAAGTAAATTTTATTATTTCCTGTATATAAAATGAGGGAGAGAGGGCTATCAGTAAAATGTAGCAAGATCAGAATGAAAAAACAAATTTCATATATCATTAGGGGCAAGTCCAATACTCGGATGATTTTAAAACGAGATGGATATTTGAAGATACAAGGATATGAAGGTTAAAAAGTGTTTAGCTTAGAAACAATTCTGCACAGCACTCTCTTTTGTACTCGTCTTGATATAAAGCTAATCAAATCAGAACTTGCTTTCAGAATACGAGCAACTGCCACGCCTGTATGATTTTAAACCTACTTCGTACCTAGTTACCAACTTTTTAACTTTAGCAAACAAAAATTACATCCGCCACTAAACTAAATCCCATGTCATCTTAACTATATCTCAGAAATCCTTCCTCCCAATCTACTCTCATGACCCACTAAGGAGTGCCCTGCCCCAGAATTGGCATGAAAGAAGATGAATTCCATTTCAATTTGCATTGTTCTCGTTCTGAAATAAAAGACACGCAAATTTGTCCAGAGAAAGAATGACATAACAGTAATAATTAGTAGCCTGTAAAAAATATACCTTTCCATTGAAAGATTTTGCTGCTTCTTGAAATACTGGGAGGAACTTCTCGGAATCACTTGAAGTTGCAAACAGCAACAACTAAAATTGTGGTTTCAAACACAGAGCAACGTTATCAACAATATTTTTCTTAAGAGATTACAATATAATAACATGAATGTCTGTAAATACCTACCTGTTTCTTGATTGAATTTTCGAAGACTGCTGGGGCACTTTCTCTTGTAAAAATTGTTACCAAAGGAAGCTTGTTGGAAAAGACAAAGTCCGCTATTGCAGACTTCTCAAATTTGCCATCTGCTTAGACATAGTGAAAATACATCAGTTTACAAGGAAAGAAAAATGGCAATAGGAAACAAAGACTAAGAATAAGAAATTAAACAAACCAAAGTGCTTAAGTTTTTCTTCCTCCTTCTTGACGAGGATCAAAGCTGGGCGCTTAACATCGGGGTCAATATGAAAAAGCTTTGCCACGTCGGAATTCACAGTCTGATAAAAATTGACATCATCCTCAATTCTTGAAGCGGAAGCAAGCTCCTCACTCTCAGGACCCTGCACATTATGCATCACAGGAAAATGAAGCATAACGACCAACAATTTCATTTGTCAAACAAAAAAAATCAACAATTTCATACATTCCAACTATAAGCTCAAGGCTTTGATTTAATCCAGAGAATCAAATCAACAATTGCAGAAGACCTTAATATTCCAAAATCGTGAGCTGCATGTGTGTTTGGTGAGTTTTTACAAAATTAATTTTAGATCAAATCGACTGCAAACTGATGTCCTTTATATTTGAATGTTTTATTCTAAAAGCATGTTAGTAGCAAGTATAAATCTCTAGATCCAATGAGATGCATCTAAAATTACTTTAAGTCAAAATCAATTCTGGACCAGAACTAACTCCTAAAGTACAACCAAAATTGAACATTGAGTCAAGTCAACGTGACTATATATTCATCAACCAGAATCAAACCATGCACGAAGAAATCTGAGTACTTACAACTAAAGAGTTGAGGAAGCCCAAAACAACTTTAGTTTCATTGGTCAAAATACGTTGAGCATCCTCCAATGTAGTCAAGTTGTATATACCAGGTCCAATCTTCTTCTTAATCCACGTCACTATAGCCTCCCTGCATTCCAATCAAGTTCAAACAGAAAACAAAAAATGAGTCAGATCCAATCAAATCAGGAGTTGTGAGAGCGAGAAAGAGGGAGACTTACTTGGTCCTTTGGCCATTATAAGGCTTGTGAATGCCATCAACGAAGAAGTAGATAGTGGGAAAACCCTGCACATCGTACTGCTGCCCCAATTCATTCTCCTCCGTGGCATCGACCTTCGCCAAAATGACATCTTCGCCCTTGAGCTCGGTGGCGGCGGCGGCGTACTCCGGCGCGAGGGCCTGGCAGTGGCCGCACCACGGCGCGTAAAATTCGACCATGACGAAGCGGTTGTTCTTGACGACGTCGCTGAAATTCTTGTCCTTCAAAACGGCGACGTCCTTCTCGTCAACCTCAGGCAGCTTATAGGCCTCGGAGTCGTCGTCGAAGTCGTCGAAGTCGCCGTAATTGGCGTCATCAGCGAAGTCGTGGTGGTGGTGATCCGGCGCGGAGGTCTCGTCTTCGAGGAAGCTGAGGTCTTCATTGTCGTCGTCCACGGCGGCGGGGCTGGCGCAGAGGGTGGAAGAGAAGGAGGAGAAGAGGAGGAGAGTGGCGAGGGAGAGGAGGAGGAGGATTCGCATTGTGAGAGTGAAGGGAAGAATGGAAGAAACTGAGATTGAGATTGCGATTGCAGAGAAAGAAAGAGAGATCTGTGTTAACAACACTCACACTCTATGACTATGTTCTCTGTGACTTCGTTGACTTTCAACTCAACTGCGAGCCTAAACAAACTCAAATCAATTCTCTTTCTACCCAAAAATAACGCTCATGCATTTTTTGCTGCAAAATTGTTTAAACTATTATATCGAATATTGGGTTTTTAATTACTAGTAATTGATCATTCAAAACTTACACATAATTTTTGTCCTTTCTTTCGGTTATATAAGAGAATAAATTATTCTTTGTAGTAACAAAACAACAAACTAAAAACAAAAGATAATATCATCATACATCCGACACAATATTAATATCAATAATATTATGATCAAATATATAATCTAGTTCCTTGTTGTTTTCAACATTATATTTACTTTGTAATAATTACAAATGAATAATAAGTCAATAGGGATAACAATAAAAGTTGTGCAACAACAACAAAAATGGTTTCTAAATGTGTACATGGCGAGGCTCATTTATTATTGAAAGAGCTCACTCCCAAGAGTCACGGCACCAATCTCATCGTTGAATTGAGAATACATGGGAGCAATTTCTCTTTGAATCCGCTCCAGCTCTAGCACAATTTGCGCCATTGATGGTCTTCTAAAAGTAACATCCACACACAGCAATGCCAACATCAATATTTGTCTAGCACCATGCTTTTCTTGGTATCCCAGTGTTATGTCAACAAATTTGTCCAAGTCAACACTATTTTTTGCCTTCAAATTGATAAATGTTGGGATAAGTAAGCTTAAGTTGGAAAATCCAAGAATATGGAAGCATTAAGCATGTATGGATATACCTGAAATACTATATTTTCATCTGGGTGTAACATGTTTTTGTTATGTGCTTCACAGCCACTGATCAACTCTAGTAAGAAGACCCCGAAACTGTATACATCACTCTTCTCCGAATAGTTTTGTGGAATGTTCAACCTTTGTTCATGGCAAATTAAAAAGTCCATATAGTTTAAATCAAGAAGGAAAGTTAAAATGGTTTAGATTCCATCAGAGAGTAAGTTGTAGCATACTCTGGGTCAAGAAAACAGTCTACATTTGAAGACGAGCCTGCCTGATCAACTTGTGCTTGCAATTTGCAGAATCCATAATCAGAAACCTTGGCAGTATAATTTTCATCTAACAGAACATTGCTAGTTCTAAAGTTTGTGTGAACCAAAGGAGGAACCAAACTGTGAAGATGTTCCACTCCTGTTACAAAGTAAGATTGAATTGAGTATTTTGAACTCCAAAAGAAAAAAAGATGATAAAAACCATAGCCAAAATTGGTTTACCTTTGGATGCGCCTAAAGCAATAGACAACCTTCGCCACAAGTTTAACCTTCCAACAGGTAAACCTTCACTGTCTGCATATTGCATAACCACATGCATGAAGCATAAAATATACAACTCAAGGTGCAACAAATCTCACGTAAACACAAAGGGGAAGTTTACCATATAGGTGACTCCCTACATTGCTGTTAGGGAGATATTCATATACAAGTAATTGTTGATGGTTATCTTCATAATAGCCTATGAGCTTGACAAGATGGATGTGGTGAATATGAGCTATCTGTTTCACCTGCTATCCGTTGAAAGAAATCAAAATACTAGGTAAAGGCTTTCTAAACCTTCATATATGGCAATATTGGAGCTAAGAGGCCAGTTTCATACATATATCAGAACAAAAAAGGAGAGATTTAATTTACATATATATTACCTTGACAACGAAATCTGGTGTCAGAGCAAATAGACGCCTTTTTATAGCCACAATAGAACCATCTTGAAGCAAGCCCTTGTATACAACACCAAATCCACCTTCACCAATGATATTATTATGACTGAAATTTCGTGTAGCTTGTTCCAGTTCCAAAATTGTTAACTGCCTTGTGTTTTGTGGAGAGAAAGCAGTAACATGCTGCGTGTTGACTCTTCCCATCTCAACTGCAAAAAATAATGTCATATAATTGTAACAAATTGAATCATAGCACTGATTAGTTGATTATGCCAATTCATTAAAAGGCTAAAATGAACTAACCAGTGGGAGATGGCATAGAAGAAGCAACCTCAGATGTTTGCCTCATAGATTTTTTAACACGCATCAAGCAGATATAGACAGTAACCACAATTACAAGGACAACTAAGGCAGCAATAGCGCTGCCAATTATGGCAGAACTCCTTCTTCCACCTGGTTTTCTATCTCGCGGTTCTGGAAGAGGTGTAAGTGTTGGAATGTCATTATTCCCATCTATCTTTCCTGTCACTCCACCTGTTTCTCAAGTGGAGAGCTTTGCTTACAATTCTTATGATTGAGCTGAATTTTCCAAGGAAAACATTTGAAGTGAAAAGTGAAATTTTGTATATCTAGTCAAAAGAGGACGTGGAGGTTAAATATCCCACCCAAAACCTTAGGTTATAAAAATTGAAGAACAAGTATGGATAACAAATTCCTCCTATATACTCATCAATTAAATTCTGGAGTGAATCTCAATGTTTTACTCAGTTTTGACAAGCTACTCTCAAATATTCAGAGAGACGAGAGAAGGAGCTTACAGAGAATTTGAGAAAAAAGCACCTGGATCTTTTAGTTTATAGCAGTCAAGACAAGGCCATTGCATTTGACATGGATATTTCACAATGCTGCATCCTAATTGCTGTGGACCTCCAAGCGAACCTCTGAAAGTGATCAAAGCCTCAGCTGCAGTCATCAAATGTATAATTCAGTAACTGCAATAACTAGCTAAATCATTGGCTCTCCCCCACATTCTATGTCCCCTTAAACTTATGATGTCTGACACGATGACCAATTTGTTCTCCCATGAGAAAAATGAAGCATTGATGAAAAGTTAATGAATTAGTCTAATTCTGGTCACTCTACCAAACCCACTAGGCTAGTGTTATAGGATTTGGGTCGTATGTACAAGATCATAAGTTATAATGTTGTTGTTGTTGTCACTTCGCAATAATAATAAAAAAAAAGCACTCTGTCCAACTCATTATGTAGCAGCTACATTCATAACGTGCAAATAGAAATACCAAGCAGCACTTGGAATTCAGTGAACTAAGAACAAAATTCATGGCAAATTTACCCTTTTTCTTTCTGAGGTCCCCTAAAACTTTTTGATACAGAAAACATTTTCAAGAACATGATGTAAAAACAAAAACAAGAAGAGCTTACCGTATAATTTGTAGGTTGATCTGTTGGGAAATAAAAGTTGAATCAGTATGAGTAGGGGCAGCCTTAGCCCCCATAGCAATCGCATTGTAAACATGCATCACCCAAGGAAGTCCTTATGAATTCTCAGTTTTCTGCTCCTTGATTTGAGAAGCAAAAACGTCAAACTCGCCTCTGAGACCTTCCTAGCCCACCCGTACACAGTTTCAACATACAGTCATTAAATAATAAGAAGAAAATCTCATCCCCATAAGTTCATCAAGAAACATAGTAAAGTATGCACATATTCAAGAGGCGAAAACAAATGAGAAACATGAGTAAGTATCAGTAAAATTCTGCTGAAAAACTAGCATAAAATAATGGAGATACCACAAGTAAACCAAGATCCAAAGTGACAAAGGAAGTGGATTAGTTAACCAGAAATAGCACGGGGGACAAAGTTCACGAGTAAAAAGTGAACATACCAAGAAGTGTAATGAACTGCCATAATGGGAATAGATTATAGACACAGAAAACTGATTTATATAGCGGTCAAAATTGAGAAAAAAAAAAATTCACACTTTGCATGCTTCTAGAGTAAGTTACATGTTTACCAAGGAAATCTGGAAGTAGGAGAAATAATTGTAAAAGTGATTGAAAAGGGAAGGTTAGTGTAAGACTCTAGTCTAAGCATTAGCTTTCCAAAAATCCAAGCAGTGGTCTTGGTTGACTATAAGTATACTATCCAGCTAAGAAAGGCCACAAGAAAAGCTGGAAAACGCTTTAAACAGGTTGTCTTCATTCAAATGGACAGGTGGAATTGCTGCTTTCTATTGAACGTTGTTACGCCCATAAATTTCCACAGCAGGGAAATGGAGTTCCAAATCCCAAAATATTCCCAAGGAATCTCAAAACCTGGACTAAGAGCCAAGAGTTTTCCAAGCACTTGTGAAACAAGAAAGTATTTTCAACTACCCAAACCCCATTTATCTGTACCAAACTGATTTTCAGAATTATTTTCCAGGCACATCCCCAATTACCTGCAAGGAATTGAAAATGTATTCACTGATTCAGCAAAGTGTAAACAGTTTTACAAAAGCAAAATCAGGATCTTATTTTGTTTTATAACAGAAGAACAGTATTGTTCATACTACAAAGTGCAATGAGAGGAGAACAATGTTGTGAGTGTGGACCATGGTAAAAGCATAAAGTGGTGATTCTCAGGAAGGTAAACTACAAAAGCCAAAAACATGATCTTTGTCAGGAAAAGCTCGTGGAATTTTAGATCTATAGAAAGAGATGAGGCTAAAGCAAGTACAGTACAACTAGAAAGTGGCAAATTGTGATGATAATTCAGGTTGGGTCTAGAACTGATTTGAGAGATATAATCCCAAGAAAAAGAAAAGGTCACCGTTTACAGGACTCATTGCATAACAGAAACAGTAAGAGGAGACAAACAAACAGGGAGAGAATCTGTTCATCAATGCTGTACAGGCTCTTCTAGTGTTGCAGAGGACCTAATCCTAATAGCTGTTTTCTGTTTTTTTTTTCTTTTTATTTTGTTTATAGTACCTTTTTTGATATATTTGGCCATAATGTAAAATGCTTATTTCTAAGATCTACATATCCCACAGAAGACCATATTGACTTCTTTGCTTACGCATTATCATTGGAGAAAATTAGAAAAAAAGAGTTCCCACTTCCCAGATAGCAGCCACTACAATTGGTGCAGACAATCTCATTCATATATGGTTCTCTCACCCAAATCATTATATCCACCCTGAATGGTGACTTGTGGAGACTGAGAACTTTGAATTTCTATCTTGTTTCACGTGTCCTTGGGAAGTGTCCTCAAACTAGTAAACCTTAGGTTGTAGCTTAAATAGTTAAGATGGATAGCAACTTAAGGAAAAAAAGGAAATGCAATGTTTCCACTTTCCTTAACTTGGTTTTGGTGTGAGTGTTGTTTATTAAGTTGAGAATGAAGGTGTGGTGTGTCCAATAGCATGGGAGTAGGTGTGCATGGTGAGAAGTGTTGTGATGGTTGAGTAGAAAGGATGGGGACAGAAGATGGAGAGGAACATCCTTGATCCTAGAACGAAAGGACCATGGGACTTTTGTCTGAATGGAGTTGTCTGTTGCATGATGGTGACTGAAGGTGTTTGTGGGGACCGTGAGTGAAATTGTTGAGCTGCAGAATAGAAAGATCACATGAGAAGAAGGGGCTGCAATGCAATGCTGGATTGGCCATTAGCAGGGAACTCACATGCTCAAAAATACTTTTGCCTTTAATGGTCAAAAACATTATTCTATTCTCTTCTCTAAATTTATTATGACTTTACCAACTTACATGGAACAAACATCCCATCATATAACAATACATTTAGACAAATTCTCCCATCTCCATATCTTTTCTCCTGCATCTCCATATCTCTCCCAGTAATTCCATACTTTTTTTTTTTAATTTGGCAAGTCATCAACGTGTTCATAGTTGGGATAAGTTTTGCAGATAATTATATTTTTGCTTCTTTTTTCTGTCACAAACACCAACAAGATAAAAATAAGTACAAAATTAAAAAAAAATAAAAAAATCCTGAAACATTGAATACAACATAAATTATCTCTCTATTATCTCAAACACACTCAAATAATAGAACTACTCTATTAAACTATAGGAATCAATAAAAATGGAACTTCTACAAATTTATCTAAATTTATTTTACTTATATTTTGTAATGTACTTATCCAAGTCGAGATTCCTTTTTATGGCAGTTTCTTCCTATACCTCTACATTTTTCTTCCTACACTCCCACAATTTTATAAATCCTGAAACTAACCTTCATCTTTTATTTGAAATCGGGATCTGGGAGTGTGCTACGGATTAATCAATTCAGAAGTGAATCATGTTGCTTTCCAGATGAGGGGTTGTTCCGGAAGTAAAGTTTGCATAAATTGTTGATTTCCAGATTATTGAATTCGAAAGCCTAATTTCTATTACGGATTGGTGAATCTAGAATGATTTTTTTCAATTCAATTATGAATTTCTGAATTTGGAATGCATAGTTTGAATTACGAATTTGTGGATCTGGAATTAGTTTTTTAGTTATGGATGTTCTGCATTTTTTTATTTTGGATTAACACTGTCATTCATGTACTACCAGAAGCACCAATCTGGAAGGTTAACGGACACACCAATCCAAAATTTTAACGGAAGCGACAATCCAAAACTTTACCGGATTTCATAATCCGAAATGCAAAAAAAATAAATTTACAGTTTTTATATTAGGGACACCTTTGTCTTTGCACAACAATATGGGGTGCAGGAAGAAATTTCCCCTTTTTATTTATAAGATGTGATCTCAGAATCGGTCCAACGGCCCAAATTATTACAGAAGTCTAAGAATGTTAAGGGTAGTTTCGTTTTCATCTCAGATCCACAGGACCATTATAACCGAAAAGCATTTCACATAATTGTTCATTAAGAACACTTTAATTAAAATGTGCTCAGTTACCACAATTATAATAAAATATGTTTATAACCCTTCAAAGATTGGGTCGACTAATATCTGTAAAGGATGAAGATTTTCATGAATCATCTCAACTCTTATCTACTCAATATACTGATAAGATATTTTTATTAAAATATTTTATATTCTTATTAATTTAATTATTGTTTTACACGAATCACAAGTAACTCAAATTGATGGACGTGTGATTGAATAATACAATTGTACTGTATTCTGTTTTTTCTTAAAACCAGACTCCACTGTCCTAAATCAGTTAAATAACCGATTTAAAGAAATCATAAAATCCGTACGAAGAATCAGTCGTTAAAAAAGTAAAAATAAATGATAAATCAGATAATCGATTTAATTAAAAAATATTTAATGATACATTGTTTTAACTTTTTTTCAAAATAAAAATCAACTTAAATTTTTTATTATTTGTTAGTAATAAATATTGATAGGTATTATTGAAATTTAATTTAGGTATAATAACATTTTACTTTAACTTTTATATTATTTTAAATATTAAATACTTATAAATTTATGTTTTTAACGAGTGAATATTAATATTTACAACTTTATTTATATTAATTCTTTTATGCTCTGGTGTATTTTAAGTTTTGATGGATACACATAACTAAAATTCAGTTATATGTTTTTATAAAATAATCCCCTTATTCTTTTTCTAACAGTTAATCATCTTAATTTATCTTGTCGCACTGTTTTATTAGAGTACAATTAGTATTATATCACGATGCCAGAATACCATCATAAGAGACTGAACTTTATTTCCTCCTAAATGCATAAAGATGAATAAAAGTGAGTGCTAAAAAAATGCAATAAAATACCATGATATAGATTTTTCTTTTAACCCAATCAAGTGCACTGAAGCGACAATACATTATAAAATTTCCACATAAAATTAATTTACTTGTTTAAATTATATATATATATATATATATATATATATATATATATATAAATCATATTGACTCAGTGATACCATTTAAAAAACATAAAAGATAAAAAAAATTGGTCTGAAAATTTATAAAGATGTTGTTGGGCTTAACCCCGGACAATAGTCCTATTAACTTGTATCCTACTATTTGCACGACCTTCATTACTATTTAATAACAGTGCATGTATTGCCAAAAACCTATGGACAAATTTTTCATGCATCATATCAATTTTAACTTGTACCGAATCTATCATTAAAATTGACAGAAATACTTTTACACAATAATGACAAAATTAACCTTAAATAAAAGGAGCGTGTGGATAAAAAAATATTTTTGAATTTTTTTTTCATAATATATTTCTAGATTTAAATTTTCAGAACATATTTTTGAATTTTAATTTTTTTTTTCTGGAATGCATTTTCAGATTTTGTACTGTATATTTTTTTTTTCAAGATTTGGATTTCTTGAACATATTTTTGAATTCTAAAAAATCTTTTCCAAAAAACATTTTCAAAATTTGTGTTCTGGATTTTTTTTTCATTATGTATTTTTTTCATTTTGAATTTCCTTTGTAAAATGAAATTTTGACTTTTGTATTATATTTTTTGAACTTTGAATTTTCAAATCTAGAAACAGGATAATTTTAAAATTTTTTAAAATGAGGAAATTGGTATCGTAGAGAAAGAACTTGCCAAAACTCTAATTGTTTTCTTGCTCCCATTCTCACCACACTGATTGGGCTGCCTTTGGAGGACCTTAACCCAAATTGAACAATGTAGATGCATTTCCAAATATCCATCTCAATTGAGATCATGTGTAAGTTTATTTCAAAAATTGGAAGGCTTTCTCATTTTGTTTCTTTAAATAGATTGATTGGTCAACCCGTAAACAATAATAAAAAGAATAGAAAAAAATAAATTTTAAAAAATAGATACTAGAGTGTAAATGAGAGTAAGAATTGAGAAAAAAATGAAAACTAAATTGTTGAAGTATTTGAAAGCATGAAATTAAGACGTAACAAATATTCAATGAGTGAACCTATTGTATCTCAACTTCTTGGTTATTAGCAAAATGGGTTAGTGGGTTCATATATGTAACTCAACTCATTTGCTTTCAATCCACTTTCATAGAAATGTTTATAGGTTGATTTTTTTTTTTATATTTGTTATATACTTTATTGGTCTAATATAAAAGTATTTAATTTGCTCATATTGAAATGAGTGAAATCTAAATCCAAAATTAATTAAATAGACTAAGTAATTAAAATAAAAATTATATCATTCTAGACTAATAGTATTTCAGAAGATATATTCTTTGAGTAAATCCATTTGAATTAGGAATATTGTACGGTCTACGACCACGATAATCTCGATTAATAAAAAATAGTCGAAATCATCTTCAACATACATTCTGACATTCTTGAACTAACACGCACCCTCTTCTTTTTATAATTAAGCATAATTAAGTAGATAAATTATACACTCTAAAATCGCAATTATGATTCACTTAAACCTTTGAGAGAGTACTATGCAGATATAACCTCATTAAGATTAGTATAAATAAGGAGATACCTCCACATAAAAATACTTTTGAACATATCCTTATAACTATATACTTTAATACTAAAATTATACTTACTTGAGGGATGATGATAGACAGCCCATGCCCATTAGAAACAGAGGAAAATCCATCAAATTTAAAGATTATATCTAGAAGCAATGAGCTGTCTTTTAGTGTAGGAAGAATATAATTCTGTTATGCTTTATGCTTTCTGTTACATTTGGTACAACTGCCCTTATAATGGCCTTCATGGTTGTAAAAAAGGCAGAGAATGATAATATAGTTTTATCCTTATCTTAGTAGTTCTTTTTCGTAGTTTTTCTCCATGTGTTCTGACCCCTACTCCTTCACA
>Ga0123342_1005207_pt1 | contig 19121 bp, 15 predicted proteins | sample Turbeawhitnodule_FD_89960 | JGI IMG/M metagenome (GOLD analysis project Ga0123342, IMG submission 89960) | Root nodule microbial communities of legume samples collected from Mexico - Turtle bean Mexico white nodule | ecosystem: Host-associated > Plants > Roots > Nodule | place: Mexico: Nepantla... | reverse complement strand
CGACAAAACAATCGGTTGTTTTTACTTAGTTTGAAATCATTTTGTTTTCACAAAGATTGAGAATGCTAATGCTTTAGATTTAATCACAGGGTGGATTACAACATATAAACTACCCCAGAACAAGGCTTAAACCAACACAACAACATCAAGCACAGCAGAGGCTTCAACATCCTTCAAAGGATTTGGATTCTTCAAAGCTTGAACATCACTTGGTTCAACATATCTAACACTCTAAATCTTCCTAAACTAATCTTGAGTGTTATTAGGATGTGACCTCCTGAAGCGGTTGGAAAGATTTTAGGAGGTTATCTTACAAACATAATCTTTCATCTCTTATGAATTTTTCCTTTAGATTTTCTTTTTAGTATTTAAGAAAATTGTAGGAATGCTCTACAATCAACACTAAATTTATATAAATACAGAAATATCTAACCTAAAGTGGCTCAAGTCGCATATTAGATCGAAAACATCGATATATTATCACTGGAAAGTTAACTAGTATATCTTTAGGAGCATACATTTCTCCTATAAACAAATACATATTAGCCATCAAAGGTCGACAACAATAACAAAATAATACAAAAACTAGCATTAATAAATGGGCTAAGAAACCATGTGAAACCTAGGTATATGGAATTTGAAAAAAATGGAGTTAACAACGTGAACTAGCAAGCATTAAAGCTTATTGTTCATAAACATAACCAAATCTAGTTAGGTATTGATATGAAAGAGATAGTTGCAGTAAAAAAAAATTACAACAAAAAGAACATGGAGATAAGCTTCACAAAAAATAGGGTTGAAGAACATAGAATAATCAAGAACTCCTTTTTATTCAGTCCATTTAAGATCCATCTGTTGGGCAAGATATACTATTATAGAACTTTGATATCTTATTGTAATATGACATGTGTTGTCAATATAACATGGTAATGCTATCTTGTTATTAATCTTATCCTAGCATTATCCTAGCACACTTCTTACCCCAAAGAAAAACTATTAGGCTGGATAAATCCATCTTATTATAATTTGATGTTTGTTGCAGATATGATAATGTTATTTTGTCAATGGGAGTGGGTTCATGACCGAATTTATATATATTTTAAGAAAAATTCAATAGTGTAGTTTAGAGATTAACTTAGCTTCATGAAAAAATTTAGTCATAATAAGATCTCCATATTTCAAGGAAGAAGTCTCCATCTGCAATTCAGAAATCCTCAAGAGATCTCCCTGAAAAAATCTGCTTTTAAGATCATTCCAAACTTCTTCAGCTTTGTCCATCTGCAAGATGCTTTGTCGTATAGGAGGAGACACTACATGCACTAGCCAAAAGACCACCATGTTATTGTGTATTCTCTATGCTTGTTAGGAGAGAACTTTTTCATCTAGTTTTACGACCGTTTCATCGATAAATTTTATTTTTGACACTCAAGGTAACAATATATCTATTGCAATAGTGATAATATTTAGAGTCAATAACATGAGAAAAAAAATGATAAGGTTTTCACTATAATGAAGATAAAGATAGTAGAGAAAAAGAATGTGAAATTTCTTCAAAGAAAAGAAACAAGAAGGGGCAAAAGAAAAAAAAAACACTACAAAGGGGCAAGGCGGAAAACACTTGAAAAGAAGAGTTCTAATACCATCTTTAAGAAAACTAAATAATTCTAGATGTGTTTGGCTTGGTAGCAACTCATGTAGAATTTCTTCATTCAATCAAAGAATTGATTACTTAATAGAAGAAAAGAACAAGAAACATAGGAAAAACAGAAAAAGAAAATGAAGAGAAAAGGTTTTGTTAAAAAGGAAAATTATATCTTACAAAAGTGACCCAATAGCCATGTGTTGTATATATATACAGAGAGAGAGCATAGAAAACGAAAACTATAAAAAACAGAAAATGCGCTTAGCACATTAAACAGGTTTTGAAATTTCTGCATAATTTTGACGTGATGATTATGAATAATGTAAGATGTTTAGAATGTTGGCTTTGAAGCAGGCTAAGAGAATTTGCAGCATATATTTTGAAGGGGAAAAGTTTTATTATAGTTGCAGTTTTAACATATATAACTTTGGTAAGGCACACCTTGATCCTTAGAATGTTATCAATTGCTTTGTAATCACTGGTAGCAAAAACCTAGAATGTTGAAATGCAAGAGTAAAAGTTACAATAATAAACCCAAAGTTTGTAATAGTGTTTGAAGCTCTTCTTCAATCTTGGCCCATATGCTTCTCCACGAACTGCTTGACGACCTGCATCAATTTGGTTGATGCTTCTGAGTTGGGATCATTAGTGAAGAATCCATGTTGCTGTCCTTCAAACTCTACATACTCTACATCTTTACCCCACTCCTTAAGCCTCTTTGCATAATCCTCCGTTCTGTCTTTAAGCAAATCACTTCCAGCAGCCACCACTAGAATTGGGTCTAGTTTAGTTCCTTCAAGGCTCTTGCTATGTGCTCCAAATGGATTCACAAGAGGGTGATCAGTAGTTTCCCCAACAGGTAAACAAAGCCTCCAATACCTGTTCAACAGGGAACAAACACTTACACCTTTCACCATCAACAAATTAACAAAACACAAAAACACCGTATCAAATTTATTATACCAACCTATCTATAAGTTCCAAATTCAGAAAAGCATCTTTTGGTCCTTCAGCTTCTGATTTGGTTCGCATAGTACCACAAAAGAAAGGTCCCAATAGAAGATAACCCCTGACCCGAACCGGCGCAAGCTCGGGTGACGCCAATCCAAGCCCAGCCGCCAAATGGTGAGCCATGTTCCCTCCAGCCGAGTCACCCGAAATGAACAAGCGGCTGAAATCAGCCACGTGGCTTAACCATGGGTCCGGCTCATTACTCACAGCTTGAGCCTGAAGCCACTTAACCGCTGTGAACCCGTCCTCAATGGCAGCGGGGAGGCGGTTCTCGGGAGCGAGCCGATATTCCGGCGCGACGACTACAGCTGGAAGCTGGGAAGTAAGCTGGAAACAGTAGTTTTGCCAGTTAGGCCAAGTGCGGGAGCCTATGCAGAAGCCGCCGCCGTGGAAGAAGTAAAAGACGGGAAGCTTGTAACCGACTGAGTGCGCTGGCTTGTAGAGCCGAAGCTGAAGATTATGGGTAGGGTCAAAAACTACGTCTTTCCACAAAACGGTGCCGTCGTCGTTTACAGGGACGTTAAAACTTGGCCGCGAAGAGCGTACTATGGAACCGTCGGTGTAAACGTGAAGAACGCCACGACACTCTTCCACCACGGTGGCTTTTGAATCCGACGTTGTAGACATGTTTTATTTTTGCTTACAATGTTTTGTTTTGCGATAATACAGAGAAAATGAGTGAGTATGGCGAGAGTGGTGAAGAAATTGTGTTGTGCTTGCTTTACAAAAGGACGTGTTAGGTATTCAAGACAGGGAATGTAAACGTGGATGGCTTCTATAGGTTGTTTTGTGCGGCTGTCTACTTTTTTTCCATTTTCTAGATGGTTATCACATTTCACTCATTAAAGTGGTACACTGATATTGACATCATTTCTAACTAATTTATTTAATTGAGCTTATATTTTAATAACTATTTTATTTTTTATATCAAGTCTTACAGAATTATAATCTAAATAAATTTCTTTTTTAAAATAAAACTAGCAGAATTACTGTAAATTATTTTTTTCTCCTTATTATACTGGAATAGCAAGAGATAGCAATGTTATGTCAATCAAAGGTTTTTTTATAATGATAATATGAGCGTAATAGGAATTACTTTATGAGGGTAATTAATTTTAGATGACAAACAAATAGAAGATTCCAACAATCTTGTGAGCTATAATTAATTATTTTTCTAAAAACGGCTAATGTTATAATTAGTTAAACATACTTAAGTTTATTAATAATATGCTTATTGAACATTTAATTATGCTTTATGTGAGAGACAATGTAGACTTGATCTCTAAACGTATAAATGATTGTCTATATGATTAATAAATAACGTGACTAAATTTACTTACTGCCATAACATATAATTATCATTTACGGTTTACCTTCTTTTAAAAATTTAGACTCTGAAATATGAGAATAGAAAGAGAAAGATTATGTGTTGTAAATATGTTTTTCATTCAATTTAAAAAAGTTTTACTTTACTTTTAATCTGCTTCTGTTTGTAAGATGACAGCTTGAGCAAATGTTTACCACTGGCACAAACATACACATTAACTTAGATGGAGAAAGTTTTATTACAATAGCAATTTAGCACAACTTTTGGGCAATGCATGCTTGATCCTTAGAAGTTTATCTTTGTCAACCCAGTTGTAGTTAAAATGAAAAGAAAAAGGTAACCACAATAAACTAGCATGTTGCAGTAGAGTTTGAAGGTCTTCAAGCAGTCCCCAAATTCTTCTCTATGAAATGTTTGATGATGAACATCAACTTGTTTGAGGGTTCTGAGTTGGGATCAATAGTGAAGAAACCATGTTGTTGTCCTTCAAATTCCAAATACTCTATATCTTTACCCCACTCCTTAAGCCTCCTTGCATAATCCTCTGCCCTATCTTTAAGCAAATCACTTCCTCCAGCCACCACTAGAATTGGGTCTAGATTTATGCCTTCAAGACTCTCGCTCTTTGGCCCAAATGGATTCACAATAGGGTCATCAGTAGTTTCCCCAATTGGAATAGAAAGCCTCCAAAACCTGTTCCATTATTAACACCGCATAACAAAACAAAATTGTTCTGAACCATTAGAAATTGGTGTAACACATTATGCAGATATAAATAATCAAATTTAACTACCTATCAATAAGTTCTAAATTGAGAAAAGCATCTTTTGGTCCTTCAGCTTCTGACTTGGTTCGGACAGTTCCACCAAAGAAAGGGGCCAATAGAACATAACCTCTGACCCGAACCGGAGCCAGCTTTGGCGACCCGAACCCGAGCCCAGCTGCCAAATGGTGAGCTATGTTCCCTCCAGCCGAGTCACCGGAGATGAAAACCCGACTAAAATCAGCCACGTGGCTCAACCATGGGTCCGGCTCCTCACTCACGGCTTGAGCCTGAAGCCACTTAACAGCCGTGAAGCCGTCCTCAATTGCATGAGGGAGCCGGTTCTCAGGAGCCAGCCGATAATCTGGAGATACCACTATAACTCGAAGCTGGGAAGCAAGCTGAAAACAATAGTTTTGACAATTAGGCCAAGTGCGTGAGCCGATGCAAAAGCCGCCACCGTGAAAGTAGAAAAAAATCGGAAGCTTGGAGCCGGATGAGCCGGCTGGCTTGTAGAGCCGAAGCTGAAGATCATGGGCAGAGTTAAAAACGACATCTTTCCACAAAACGGTGCCGTCGTCGTTTACAGGGACGCTGAAACTCGAGCGCGAAGAGCGTACTATGGAACCGTCGCTATAAACGTGAAGAACACCACGACATTCTTCAACTACGGTGGCTTCGGAATCCAATGTTGCAGACATGTTTTTTTTATCTGTTACACGATGTTTTATTTTGTTTGGGAAAATTTGATATAAAGAGAGAAAAAGAGATTGAAAAGATGAATGGAAGAATGCATTACCCGTGAAGGAATTGAGAAGTGATGACGTTTTCTTATTCTTGCTTATTTGTTTTGCCATGCAAGACAAACATGACATTGTGGGAAGTGTGTCATTTTTTGTTTTCTTGTGCGGCACTTGAGTCTTTACTTGTGCCTTTATCTCGATGGCACCATCATGCCATGCAATGATATTATTCTTCTGTTGAATAATACAGTGCTGCACCCATACTAGCTTTTTAACGATAGTTTACATTTTAGTGACACCGATTCATTATAAGAATTTAATTAATTAAAACCTCCACAAAATTACAAGACTCATCAAGAGAAATAACTTAATACATCAAAGGTCAACAATAGGTAAAATGATCACTACTAGAAAAACATATATTTTGTGCAATTACTTAAAAAAAAAACCTTCATAATTTTTTCTATAAATAATAATTTTCAAGAAATTGTTATCAATTGTTTTGCCAAAAATTTTTATAGAAATTTTCTGCCAATTTTCCTGCAAACACGTTTATTATTTATTTATTTTCATTAGTGCTTGAGAAAGTAGGTTGTAGAATGGAAGATTTCTAGGTAATTTTTTAATAAAACCCAACATTTAGAGACGTGAGACTTTTTAAATACTCTTAATTTTAAATATTTATTCAATCAAAATATTATAAATTTTATTTTTTATAAATGTTTCTTTGAGTGACATGATTAAAAATTATCATAAATATAAATATTAGAAATCATATTATTAATAAATTTGTGTAATATTATATATTAGAAATCATATTATTAATAAATTTATATAAATATAATATTACACGGAATTTTTGTATTAGTTAATAGGGTCTTGATATTTCCACAACCACATAATAAGTGCGCCCGTATACAACAAAAAATATTAATATTTTAAAACTTCACCTTTTTTTTAAAGTTTTTCTAATTCTTTGCTTTGCAGGTTTTATTTTAAAAATATTTGTCTTTTTTTAATTTTTTTTAGCTTTTCTCAATAATTATAAATTTTATTTTTTACAGATTTGATTTTCTTCTATATTAAGTTTAGTTTGTGCTTTGTTTTAATTTCTTATTAATTATTATTATTAAAATTAATAATAAAAATAATAATAATTATAATTATAATAGTAGTAGTAATTATAATAATAATATTAAAATTAGCAATAATTATAATAAAAATATTATTATTATTATTAATATTAATACTATTTTTAATATTATTATTAATAATAATAATGTTAAAATTATTACTATTAGTAATAATTACAATAATATTCTTCCAACTTAGTAAGTGTTATTTATATATTTTTATATTCTTACGATCTCAATTTAGCCTAGTTAAATATGTTGTTAAATAAAATAAATATTTATTATAAAGCATACTTTTGAATTGGACTTTCTTAACAATATTGTTATAATTTTATTTAAAATGATTTTTTTGTATGCTTAAATGTAAATGTAGATTGTGATCGGTATGAATGATTTTATTTATTGAAGTACTAGCTAATTAGACTAAAGTATGGTTGAGGTTATTATGTTGGCCATTCACAAAAAATGGTTTAGGATGTCGTGACCTAAGTTTTTGCACAGTGGTCTTGGAGGATGATAAATAAGATGAACTGAGTTTGTTTATCACGTGTGAAATTTATTAATCACATGAAAAATGAAATTGATTACTTTAAACATTTTGAACAATGTAACATTGGTAACACAAATCCACTAACTAATAAAATTGTCCAAATTGTACACCGATAACAATGACATTAGAGAAATTCACCTTAGTGTCCTCATGTACCACCCACTGAACAACAACAACAAGCTCAAAATGTCGGGAATTTGTTCAGTGTGTAGAAAGTTGATAGCAAGTCACTACTTATTCCTACACAAGTCACCACTTACTGTGTAACTATATTGATACTAATATTATATAACTTTTCCTCAATGTCTTCCACTAAAGTCACTTTACACACACCTCATGCACCACCCCACCCAAGAATAGCATAAAACTCAAATTTTCTAAAATTACTTCAGTGTGTATAAACTTGGTAGCATGTCACCATTTATTCCTACCTAGGTCACCAATTAGTGTATCTGTCATTAACTACATTGACACTAAGATTACAAAACTTGACCTTGGTGTCCTCCACTGAGGTCACTTTACACACACTTCATGTTCTCTTTATTTGGACATTCTGCCTTTATGTGCCCCTGTTCTCCACAACCATTACAAGTATATTTGTTAGCATTAAAATCACTAGATTTTTTGTTGCCATACCTCTCTTGGTTGGAGTCTTTGTTGCGGTTCTTTTTCAAGAATTTGCTGAACTTTTTGGACAACAAACTAAGAGTTTCTCTCTCACTCTCATCACTTAAAACTTGATTATTCTTGTGCTTGGCAGCTTTTAAAGCAATGTTTCTTTCATGCTTATCTTCACTCTCTTGAATATTGAGTCTATTCATCTCCAACTCATGCACCCTAAGCTTTCCAAACAAGGAGGTTGTAGTCAAAGATGCCAAGTCCTTTGATTCTGAGATAGCCGTGACTTTAGGTTGTCAAGACCTATCAAGACATTTGAGAATCTTGATATTCAACTCTTCTTTGTCAAAGACCTTTCCAAGACTCATGAGGTGATTGACAATGTGAGTGAACCGTTTTTGCACATCTGCAATCGATTCTCCTTTAAGCATTCTGAACTTTTCATACTCTTGGATTAGAGTATGTTTCTTCGCACTTTTAACATCGTTGGTTCCCTCATGAGTTACTTCAAGAGTATCCCACATCTCTTTAGCAGATCCACATTGTGAGACCCTGAAAAACTCATCAGAATTTAAGGCAGAGGTGATAATATTTTTTGCAATACAATCAAACTTTGTTCTTTTATTTTCTGCATCAGTCCATTGGGACAAAGGCTTTTCAATAAAAAAAAACACTGTCTTTTTCAAGCTTAGGAATAAAAAGGTCATTTTCAATTGCATCCCATATTCCTCTATCAAGAGATTCAACAAAGATTTTCATTCCTACCTTCCAGAATTGATTCAAACCACAAAACAGGGGTGGTCTGTTTCTAGAAGCACCCTCCGCGAAGGGTAATTTTTCAGCCATAGAAAAAAGATTTTTAGGATCAAACTTGAATATTTTTCAAGAACCAAGCTCTTGATGCCAATTGTTAGAATATATGGCCTTAAACAAGAGGGGGGTGAATTGTTTATGAAAGATTTTCTCAAACTTTAAAGGTATAATGAACTTCAATGCAAAATCGTAGATACAGAAATCCAGAAAGCAATTAAACAAAACTGTTTAAGTTGATTAATAGAAAATCAACCGGTTGTTTTTGTGATTCAACCGTTTGTTTTTATCAGTAGTATTAAAAACAACTTAAAAGCATAATTTAAATGAGTTCAAGACAAGAGAAAATCACACAAGCAGTTTATATTGGTTCACTCCTATCCCAAGAGCTACATCCAGTCCCCAGAAACCACTGGGTATCTACTAAGCAATCAAAATTCATATTACAAACACACCACCAAAGAAGTGACATTGAACACCTCAAGCCACACACTTCCTTTGGCACACAACACCACAGAAATCAGAACATCCTTTGATTCTGCACTTACATAATAATATTCAGAAATACAAAAGATTAAGAAAGGATTACACCTGATGAAGATCAAATCAAAATATTACAACAATCATATTCCACTTCCTTGAGAAAATCAAAAAGCTTGAATGCAAAACTTGAAAACTCAAATTTGTTTTCACACTTTCAAAATGTCTAAAAATTGTTCCAAAATCTATAGAAGCGTATAACAACCTTTTAAATACTCCAAAGGTTTGTTAAAAACATTTAAAACATGAGCCTATTCAGTTAGAAAACATTTAAGTTGATTTGCAAACTTAACAGAAATTTTGTTATGGATTTTCAAAAATAAATCGGTTGAATTTTCAAAACAACCGATTGAATTGGTTTGAGAGCAAAGTCAACCAAGTCAAACAGCTTCAAACCCTTTTCAAAAACCACTACAACCGATTGAAACGATAAAACAACTGGTTGTTTTTCCACTTCTTTATAAAACAATCTTTTTCAAAAAGGTTTTGATTCCAAACAGTTTTAGATTCAAACAAAGAGTGGATTACATATAAATCTACCCAGATCCCACCCACACAAGCAACAACTCCAGCCTTCCATAAACCACCATGGATTTGGAGACATCAAAGCTTCAAGATGATCCTTGATCAACAGTTATAACATAAATCAATGAAATTTTATTTACATCGTTTGTTGTGAAATTCCTAACATAGTCACTTCCCACCAAATGGAGAGACGTGTTAATGTCATGGGAATTTTTTTTAAAAATTGCAAACATAATAATGTCCAATAACACATTAAATTTAACTGACAATCAAAATAAGTTCAACATAAATAATAATAATAATAATAATAATAATAAAATAATACAATCCATGTTGTTCATTGCCTTCAAGTTGATGAAGTCTATCTTTGATTTGGCTCACACGTGTGTTGATATCTAACCCCATGCTTGACATACTTTCTCTGTATATTTTGAATTCCCCCAAATTTGTGTTAACATCGCCGAATCATGGAGGATTTCAGGTTGAGGATGACCACCTGCAACATGTTCTTGTGGCAATAAAATGTCTTTGTCTTCTTGTTCATGTTCGTTGTCAGGCCTTCCAAGTTGCCACACACCATTAACCTTAAAGATATTCATTTTCTTCATGGTTTTTTCTCCAAGAAGTTATTCCACCCTAACGTGATTGATGACTCTAAGTTCATTTCATACTACAACATGAGGTGTGTTATTAAATAGCCATACGGAAGGCATATCATTGTCGCCATATTTTATCACGTGTTGTATGATATAATGAGGCCAATTAATAATTACATTACTTTTCAGACACCATAACATGAAAACATCTTCGTGAACTAGTTGCGAGAAATTGCTCCCCCGAGGCACACATGTGCACTCATATGTAATGAAGGAGTATGTCATTCATAGTTAAACTACTTATGTTTCCACTAAAAAAAAAAAGAAATTTAGTCACCAAATTCAGCAACCGAAAACGAGTGATTGCAATTTGGAACCAAAATTGCCACTAAACACTCTCAATGTCAAATTTGTGATCGTAATAGCGACCGAATGAAACGTTAATGATGCTACTTAGTTGTGCGACCGAATTAGGACTGGACATGAAAGTAAAAAAAACCGTTGATCGCTAAAGTGGTGGTTATATTGAATAAATTGGAAAAAAAAAATCCGCGATCGAATTAGCAACTGAATATGTTTAATTTTTAGCTATCGATTTTTATTTAGTCGCTAAATGTAATTGCTTACTTATATCACCAAATGAGCGACCGAATATGTTTATTTTTGTTACTGACAGATTTCTGTTCGATCACTAAATGTAATTGCTTATTTCTGCTACTGAATTAGCCATTAAATATGTTTATTTTTTAGCCATCGATTTTCTGTCACCAAATTAGCCAGCATTTACATTTTTATTTAATTATGCATATATTAAAATAAAATATAAAAATTAAAAAACATTAACAAAATTTTAAAAAAAAAAGATAAAAATAATATTAATATGAATATCAATAGTAATATTTCATATTAATTAATAAGCATAAACCTTGTTAGCACTTTAATCTTGGAGCCTGAATTGTTCGAGTTGTTCATCAGTGGAGAATTATTAAGTTGTTCGAGCTCTACCATCTAGGGCATTGTGATTTTATCTCGATTTCCAAGTTGGTGATGTGTTTAGTTAATTATTGTGTTCTTCGAAATGCTCACTCAAATTCCTAGGTTACATTTGTCTCGTGTGAGAAAAACCTGAAGGTTCTATACATTCAAATGAATGATCTCATGTTAGGCCCTTTAGATCCTACTACTAGTGGACATCATAAAAGAGACCACATTAGAGATGATAGTGCGAAAGAAGATTAGTTGTATGTTGAATTATATAATAGATTTGACTATTTTAACTTGTTTACACTAATTTTCGTTGTGTAATATGATTTAGTTTGAATTTGTATACAACTCTTTCTTAAATTATGTAATGGAGTTCATTCCTATTTAGCTTGATTGAATTTTGATTATTTATAAGCAGGTTTGAATTTTTTTATAAACAGGTCAAACTACCATTTTAAATAGGTATTAATAATGCATATAAAAATAGTCACTAAAACTAATTTGGTGTCTAAATCTACAAAGTCGTTGTTTAGCGACCGAAATAGAATCAATCACTGTAATTAAAAAAATAATATTTAGCCACCAAAATCAATTTCATCGTTATAGGTATTCAATTTAATTACTAAATTAACCACCACAATTTTTTTAATTAATTATTCCAACCCATTAGCGATCAAAAATGGTGGTCGTTACCACCTTTTACTTTGGCAACCGATGTAGCCATCGATTTTCCATCAAAAATTGGTCGCTAATTTGGTCCCTAAATTTTGGTGGCCAAACTTACAACAACCGAATAGCGACCGCAATTTCAATCACAAAAATTGTGACCAATTTATAATTCGGTCGCTAAATGCTTTGCGACTAGGGTTTTCGCTTCCATATATTTGGTGACTGTTTCAGTTGTGAATATGCTTAGCAACCGATTGTAGTGTTTTTAGCGATCGAATTTGGTGGTTGCTAAAAAGTGATTTTTTTTTTAATGTTCTAACGTTTTGATCGTGCACCTCTTTTCTTGTCATGGTTAATAGGGTCTGTTGACAACCAAATGTATGTCTTTAGGGATGGTACTAGGGTTTAACAGCAAACCATGATATTTGAGATTCGTCACGTTCATCCTATCCCTATGTCTAATTATAATCTTTTGTGTGCCGATCTGAGTAAAAAGGTAACCATGTGTCGTTAAATGAAGATTTGAATAAAAAACCCTAACCATGTCCTCATGATATAGTAGTTTGATACTAAGAAATTGTTGCAATCCTTGGAAATTCAAATGTTCCTGAAACTGAAATCTAGATGTGGCAAAAAATGGAAAATCTATCACTTTTAGTGATATGACTTCTCTGCAGTGAAACTTTTTCTCAAATGCAACCATCTGATGTTTCGTTTGGAAATATCGGGAATAATCTAAAATGCTCTCTCTCCTTTGTTGTAGGATCATAGGAACTTCATCATTTCGTCTGCCTTTACCCTTACCCTTAGGCGTTTTTTGCCTCTTCGTGGATGAAGATGCCACAAATAAGGAAGTTCAAACCTATGATGTAAATATTGTGAAATAATGACAAAATAATAGTATAATACAAAATAACCTCACAAAAATTTGAAATGAAAAACAATTGAGTAATAATAATATTAAAAGTACAATGTCCGACTTCAATTGAAAGTATGCGATAACATCATAAAAATACAATTAAACACAATTTATTTACGTTGAGTCATGATGTTAAACAAATTTTCCATCCTTAGCTCTTTTAGCATACCAAATATTTGCATCACTGTGATTTTTTATAGAGAAAGTTGTAGCATTGGTCCATGACTGCTTCATCTTGAATATTTAGATTAAGTAGCATGGACCAAATATCCAATGACGAGTATTGATACAAAGTCTGACGACAGTTGATGAATATAATTTATTCACACTTATTAAATATAAATTATTTGAATATAATAATAAATAAATTCATTGTTTGAATTAAGATTCATATAATTGAGTTTATTTGGGCTTTAACTATTATTTTTGTTAATTTTGTGTTTTTAAAGTAAATAGTCTAAAGGAATTGTCTACCATTGCAAAATGAGTCAAATATGCAAAAGTCAAAGTTGAAATAGGAGAAAATATTTGAAAGAATTTTATGCAAGTTGGAGATATTTTCTCCACCAAATTATGAGAGATTTCCTCCACTTAAGTAGGAGTTGGATCTTCTCAAAGATCTTCTCCATCATTTTCTCCATTATCTTTTCCACTAAAAGTGGTGCCTCCAGCATGCAATGTGAATGACGTTGCATGGAGCATGTCTATTTAAGGAGAGTCAGGGAAACACACAAAAGAGATCAATAACTAGACTTTTATTTATGTCAACAACCATGAAATATTCATACGTTTTTAATCTGCCAACATATAGGGGTGACCAACTAATGTTTTAGTCAACATGTTTACCTCCTAATTTAAAACGACAATCATATTTTCGTGTACCAGTTACACTCACCTCCAAATTATGTTTTTATTTTATGTACTTACCACCAATTTCACAACCTAACAATAAATGTCTTTCTTCCTTATTTTCCATTTGCTTTGTCAAATCTAAGGTCACCACTCTACACATTGAAGTAAGTTATTTTGCATAGAAAATCCACAAATACATCATAATTACATGATTTGTCAAAGTTATAACAGAAATCAATAAAATCTTATTTACCTCATTTTTTTGTGAAAATCCTAACATAGTCACTTTCAACCAAATCATTTTCACTGCCCACAAACTTCATTAAATTGAACTATTCCATATCGGACATCTTATCTACTTCATCAAATATTTTGCTTCAAAATTGGGATTACATCTCCATAATTCAACAATTACTCTTATAATTACACAAAAAATGAATGATAGACAACACCTTTATTATAAATTTATCAATTATTAAAATGAAGATTTCAAATGATAAGTCAAACATTTTAAAACTAAGTCAAATTTATGACCTTAAGGTATTTTTAGATACAAAAAATACCATTTGGATAATCCAAAAGGTATTTCCATATATGAAAATGCATTCCAGATTGTACATTCTATAAGGTATTTTCAGATCCATAAATGCATATCAGATTATACAATCTAAAATGTATTTTCGGATGTGGAAAATATTTTCCAAATTGCATAATTTAGAATAATCTTGCTAGGTGATAAAATTTGAAAGGTACTTTTAGATATGGAAATATCTTCTTGTTTATACAACCCAAAATGTGTTTTTCTCTCTCTTCTTAAATGCATTATAGATTGTATAATTCAAAAGGTATTCCAGATCTAAAAAGTTTTCAGGATTGTGAAATCTAAAAAAGTTATATCTAGAATCTAAAATATAAATTTCTATACTAAATTGCACAATTCGAAATGCAACAAATCCAACCTATTAGCTTCCAAATTTTATAATTCATAAAATCTCTTGATTCTATAATAGAAAAAAAAAACATGAAACACTAACCAGAAACAAAATGCAACCACCTACCAATATCACCACCGACTATCTCTCACTAGCACCACCAACCACGAAAGTAAGAAACAACAAGAATTTCACCACAAAATTCATCACAAGCTTCATGAAACTCCAACCAATAAACACCAAAATCCAAATCAATTTTCAGAAGGGTATTTCTGAAATCTAAAAATGTATGGAGTTGCAGGTGGAAACCATGGGGTGCAGGAAGAAATTGTCCCTATTTTGATGTGAACTCTAGTCATACGTTGGGCTTACTATAAGATCAATGTTGGGTTTTGTGTGGGCTGCAGCTTTAGGCCTCAACCCTATTACATTTGGGTAATGGCAGTTTCTTCCTGCACCCCTACATTTTTCTTCCTGCACCCCCATAATTTTGTAAATTCCGAAACTGACCCCACAATTTCTGGATTTGGGAGTGTGCTACGGATTCATCAATCCGGAAGTGAATCATGGTGCATTCCGGATGAGGGGGTGTTCCGGAAGCAAAGTTTGCATAAATTATTGGTTTCCGGATTGCTGAATCTGGAAACCTAATTTCTATTACGGATTGGTGGATCCGGAATGATTTTTTTTAATTATGGATTTCTGAATCCAGAATGCATATTTTGAATTACGGATTGACGGATCCGGAATGGTTTTTTCAATTATGAATGTTTTGCATTTTTTTATTTTGAATTGACACTATTATTCATGTACTACCGGAAGCATCAATCCGGAAGATTACCAGATGCACCAATCCGAAAATTTATCGGAAGCGCCAATCCGAAAATTTACTGGATTTCATAATCTGGAATACAAAAAAAATAAATGTACAGTTTATAGAGGGAAAGTTTTGTCTTTGCGCAACCTTGTGGGGGTGCAGGAAAAAAAATGTGGGGGTACAGGAAGAAACTGCCTTGGGTAATTGATTCCTGCACCATATAACTGCACCCAATTACAGGGGAAAAAACACCCTTAAAAAAATGGGGTACATATAAAATTACATTCCAGATTCCTTTTTCCGAAACACAATAATTTCTTTTTGATAAATTTTTCTGGAATGTGTTATTTTTAATTCTGGGCTTTTTTTTTATCAAGAATGGGATTTTGATTCTTTTTTCCAGATTTTTATATCCAGAACATAATAATCTCTTCCAGATCTACTTTTCCGAAATGCATTATTTTCAATTCTGGATTTTTATTTATAGAATAAAGAGTATTTTTGGATTTTTTTTAAACTGTGTTGGGTGCAGGAAGTAATTGCTTACATTTGTTCTGGTAATACTTCCTACAAAGTCAATCCAAATTGATATAGTAATAATATCTACAATTTTTAAGGTGCAGCTAAAAATTTAGGGAAAAACACTTATTTCCCTTAAAATTTACCCTTTATACAAATAAACACTCTAAACTTAAAATTTACTTTAATTACTCCCCAACTTTATCTTATTTACAAATAGACATCTTGAACTCTAATTTTGTTGCAATTAATATTTAAACTTTGTCTTTTCTAGAATAGACACCTACAAAAAAAATATTTTATTATAATTACTTTTTTAAAACTTATTAATTTTTTTAAAATAATTTTTTAACAACTTTAAGTTAAATAATATAATAGTAATGATAATTATTTAGTTCAAAGATGTTACAAAAAATATTTGTAACAAAATACAAGTTTTAAGAAACAGTTATAGTAAAATTAAAACTTTATGTGTTGATTTACAAAAACAAATTATAAAATTTAAGGATTAATTGAAACAAAAATAAATTTCAAGGTGTCTATATGTAAATAGAATAAAGTTTGGGGATTAATTAAGACAGAATTAAAATTTAGAATGTTTATTTATAAAAAGAGTAAAGTTTAGAAGGGTTAGATGCTCTAAAAAAATACTAGTTCCTACTTTATGTTCCAAGGTTTCTATATTTTTATACTTCTTTTATACAACTTTATTCAGTAAATATCACATAAACCCGGTATGTATGAATTTATCATACATGTCTACTGACCACACATGAAAGTATGAGGTTTTATGTTTATCAGGATATAGAAAACATAACTTCTTTTAATAGAATAACTATTTGAGATATGGGCTAAAAAAATAATTTAGAAAAAAATTCACATACACAAAATGTACAAAAGAAAAAGGTATTATAATATATATATATATTAATGATAATAAAAAAAAAAAAAAAAAGTTACTGTGTTAGAAAAATAATATATTAGATGAATAAAATATTTTTGAATAATATATACAAACACTTTAATACCACAAGCACTTAAATATCTCTTCATTTTTTTATCACAAGTATAATTTTTCAACATCTTATTTATAAATTATAAGAAAAAATCATAAATTTTATTTTATTATAATTTATCATTTATATATAATTATATTTAATATTAAAAATCAAATAAACAATATTTATTTATACGCTTATATTTTGATAGTATAAATTTATAATTCATTTTAATTAATACGAATAAATATATGAAGACACATAACACCTACTAATATATTTTGTGATTGAAACATATACTTATATATGTAATAAATTTGAAAGTATTATACAAAATTATAATATATATTTTTATATACATAAATATTTTTTTTATGTAAATACACTCAATAAAAATTGATCAGAAAGAACAGATGAAGATGAGACCAGGTCACTCTAAGTCCTTACATTCGTCCCTGGTTTTAGAATAAAGAAAAAACATATTTTATGGTTAGATTTTTTAACAGATGAGAGCATGTGATCTTGCATGTTTAATCTGAATTTTGAGCCTCCACACTTTTTTCCTTTTCTTTACTCCATCTTTTCTTTTCCTTCCTCCTTTTCTAGCATAAAATCATGACTCTCCAAACTTGTTCGGACACAGATTGTGAGACTCTAACATTAGGGTTACATAGTAGTTTCTCTTTAACAAAAAAGTAATAGTCTAAAAACCCTACATCTCAAAGTCCTATGTTGTGAAATATGCTGTCTAAGAGTGCTTTTGCATGCCACCAACACTGCCAATGTCTCGTTGTTGAAAGTCTCTTCTTGAGCAATGGATTTGATCCATACACATCCCATGGCACAGAATTATTTGGTAGAGGAAAAAAAATTCCAGAAGAGAAAAAAAAAACTAAAGAAAAACCCTTGTATAAAACAAGTGAGATGTCCATTCTAACCAGACTATAATACACACATTAAACAAAACAACATGTTGAATTTGTGTAATCATCAGAGGACAAAAACAAAAGCAAGCACACTTGTTTTGACGAGATATTTTGTTTGATAGGAAAGTTAAGTGGGTAATGTCCATGGCACCCTTACATGCACAAGGAGTAACACGTTTTGAAGATAGTTTTAGAAGGGTGCTTTGGTGAATTAAAATTTTCGTATCTATATTCCTTGCCAACTACTGAAAGATATGCCAAAGTCAAAAATTATAAATAGCACATATTAAAATAATTGTGATTAAATGATTATGTATATTGCCACCGACAGATTTAGATGCATGAAGGGCACAAGGAAAAGGAAGCAAAAATAGGGCTTATGGTCATAGTCTTAATACTTTTTCCTCTAAAAAAGTGCTTCTCTCCTACCATACTGTTGAGGGATACACCAAACCAAACTCATTTAATAATGTCACCAAAATCATTGTTAATTATTCAATAATGGATTCTTCTACCACGCCCCACCGAATACTGATTATAGAAATTACGTTCCTAATTGTATTTTCCATTGTCCTTTTTTGAGACAAAATCTTTTAGTCAATTCTTTTTTTATATGACTTTGTTAGGGCAAGGTAACCTTCACACACATATATATAGCCACTTTTACACTCGTTTCTTCATTGCATTATATATATTATCATCAACGATTGAGGTTTACGTTTGAAAAACATAGCTAAAATATATTAGTAGAAGTTTAACCTGAAATTTAAATGAAAATGTTGCAGTAAGTTACTCTGAGATAATAGAGAAAAGTCGACGAGAGAATGGACGCAAATAATAAATAATGAGGTTCACATTAATAGTATTTAATTAATAACCAATGAATTCTTTCTCCATCAGTCACATATATTACCATTTTTCAACCTCACATTAATGAGAAGATAAAAGTGAAGACCAAGTAAAGAAAGCTCAAGAGACAGACTCATAGCCCGCCGGTAGGGGATAGGTCACCCTCCGTACATAGAACGTGTCCTTAATTGATGCATCACTTCAGGAAAATGGTAAAAAGAAGGGTATGGATCCACTCTTTTGTTTTCAAGCTTCTTCACCAAATTTCAAATAAACTTTCCTTTTATACCTATTAATCCAAATCTCCCAACAAACACATTCCTTTTATATATATATATATATATATATATATATATATATATATATATATATATATATATATATATATATATATATAT
>Ga0123342_1005206_pt1 | contig 19124 bp, 6 predicted proteins | sample Turbeawhitnodule_FD_89960 | JGI IMG/M metagenome (GOLD analysis project Ga0123342, IMG submission 89960) | Root nodule microbial communities of legume samples collected from Mexico - Turtle bean Mexico white nodule | ecosystem: Host-associated > Plants > Roots > Nodule | place: Mexico: Nepantla... | reverse complement strand
CTAGGTTCGTGTGGAGGCAGAGAGCGCGGGTTCGTGAGAGCGTTAGGGTTAGGGTTCATGTGAGGCAGAGAGAGGGACGAGAGTGATGAGTGTTAGGAGTTAGGGTTTTTCCAAACTGAAATTAAAAAAAAAAATATTTTCTTAAGTTTTCAAAAAGAAAATCAATTTTCAAGTGAAAATCTGAAGGATTTTTAAATCAAGTTAAAAATGTAAATATAAGAATAAAGGAATAAAAAGTTTTCTCTGAAAAAAAATTATGACAGTTGAAAATGACATAATTTGAAAGCTAATTGTGGCGGTTAATGAAATGACGTATTATGCTGAAATTTGTGGCGGTTATTAATAACCGTCATATTAAAACCGCCATTTTTTACACATTTTTTTGTAGTGAATGAGGGTAAATTTGAAAATAACACATGCTGATGTGACTTTTACTCTACATCTCTCTTCATTTTGAGGGGAGAAGATATTTACTCTTCACAGGTATGTCCTCTCCTCCTCTTCCCTGCAAAACTCTGGATCCAAACAACTGATATCCTCTCACTTCTTTCCTTGTAAATAGTACATCCATAGAAGTAAACAAAACTAAATAAACTTCAAAAGTTCTAGAATTTGATGATGATATTTATGCCAAACATTATATAAGAGTAATTTTATTGAGGATTTGTCTCTATTAATCATACTAAGAATATTATTAATTTCTAGTTTTACAAATTATTATTGAAATGAATTAATGAGGCATTAATTATTGAAAAAATTATTATGTATTATTTTTTTAAATAGTTATTTTGACACAAATTAAAATATCATATCACCAAAGAGTATTTTTTTTAAGTATTTTAAAATGTTATTTGACTAAAATAAATTTATTTAATTTATTAAGGCTTTGTTTGGATGGCAGAGGGAGGCAAAAATAAAAGAAAAGAAGAGAAAGCTTGTGAAAATATTTGATTTGGTTGGATTGAAAAGAAGAATGAAAAGTGAGAAGAAAATTTGTAGTTGATTTGGTTGATGTAATAATAAATTTTTATATTAGTATATTTGTAGAAAATAATTTTTTAAATATTTTGATATGAAAAATAATTTAAAAAATATAATTAAAATAAGTTTAAAATTAAAATAAAAAATTATTATAATTTGTAATAAACAATAAAGTTGGATTTTAAAATAAGAATGTATTAAAATAAATTAGTTTAAAAAAATAAAAATTAATTAATTTTATTAGTTTTATTAGTTTTATAATTTTATATTTATTTTAATTAAAATATTAAATCAAATTATTTAATATTCAATATTTTTATTTTATTATAATATATAATATACATTAATAAAAACTTAATAATAAATTATTAGTAAAAGTAATTATTATACTTTTTATTCAATCAATTATATTATTAATATTTATTATTATTTAATAATTATGCAAAATAAACACAATCAATTATATATAAACTTTACTCGTAAATCCGTTTTATTTTGAGAATAAATTACTATAACAGAAATTAATCTTCACAAGTTCTGTAATTTGATATCTCGTAGTTCGCACTTTCTACTCTTTTATCTGATTTCTGAGTTTGCGTGTTCATAAACAAACATATCCTAAGTGAAGAAAAAAAAAATACATTGAGCTTAACAGGAGGAAATAAATGAAATACCTCAATAAATATTAATATTTTAAGTATTTATAATTTTTTTAATTTTAAAAATTATTTTCATCTTTAATCGATGTGGGATCTCCAATACATTGTGACAAGGGTGACCTGATAAGGTCAACAAATAGGATATACTCAAAATAGTTCTAATACCATATTCTGTAATTTGATATCTCGTAGTTCGCACTTTCTACCCTTTTATCTGATTTCTGAGTTTGCGTGTTCATAAACAAACATATCCTAAGTGAAGAAAAAAAAAATACATTGAGCTTAACAGTAGGAAATAAATGAAAATTGTTTCTTTTAAAAAAAAAATCAATGTTACACCTACACCTCAATAAATATTAATATTTTAGGTATTTATAATTTTTTTAATTTTAAAAATTATTTTCATCTCTAATCGATGTGGGATCTCCAATACATTGTGACAAGGGTGACCTGATAAGGTCAACAAATAGGATATACTCAAAATAGTTCTAATACCATATTACGGAGTGGACTTTAAACCTAACTCAACCTCATAAAATCGATTTATAGAGTTGAGGTTTGAACTCTCATAAATACAATGAAATGTCTTATCTCTAGTCGATATGGGATCTCCAACAAAATTTATTTTAACATTTTATATTTTTATTAAGGAGATTTTTTTAAAACTTTTATTATCACCCAAATAAATTGATGGAAAAGTAGGAGTCCAACGTACTTTTTCAGTAATCGAAAACTGGAAAGACGAGCTTGGACCACTGGTAGTCGTAGGTTTGATGGAGTGATTGCTCTATTTTTTTCTCTTGGCTCATTAATCATTGGTGAGATTCATTGATAGACGTAGGTGCGTGCACTTGAGTGTCCATAAAAACACTGCTGAAATGCTCTGAATTATGAATTTACGTATAAAAAAAGTAACCCAAAGCTAAGAAGAGAGTGTCCAAAAACTTTTACGTGCCTTCTCAAGACGCTACAGATGCATGCCCCCTTATAGGGAAGTGGGAAATCTGATCAAACTCAACTCTTCAAAAACTCTCCAATTCATTTCATTAACACAAAATAAGCTAGGGCATCGTACTCCAAACTTCCTAACACAAAACATGCAATATTAATGCTCTCCAACAACCTAGTTTATTCATCCAATTCTTCATAATTATGAAATGAAACAACACCTAATGATGCCAACATTTTGTCTGCTACGAAAGAAAGATTTCCCCTGCAATGGTTCTCTATCACTCCACATTATGCTTAACCAAATTCTACAAATGAATATACAGTTAATAGAATAAAAAAAGTAAATCAAATAATAGTTATAATATTACTGTTAATTTTATCAATTTAATATGATTTAATAATTTTGATTACAATATATTGGATTTCAATTTTGACCATCCGATTGGGTTAAATTGTATTCAATTCAATTTCATCCGATCATAAAGAAGCCTTAACTTAAAATGGTAGGATTAAATAAAAGGTGGAATCTATTTAAAAAAAATTTACAAATTTAGGCAAGTCGTGCCATATGCACAAATTGTCCTAATTTGGCACGACTTCTGCCTTGTCATACAATCCTGTCATTACTTCTAAAGCTATTTATTTTGCAAATTCACAACAATAACTCTATTTATTTTCCAAATACAATAAATATTCATTTGTCTATTTATTTCCAAATTCAATAACATTTTTCTTCATTTTTTAATTAATCAAATAATCAAGTTATTGTATTACATTACCGTAAAACATGATTCATACAAGATTATCCAATTTTTTGTTTCTTAAAACTAACACTCTTAGAAAATTATGTATCAAATTAATTTTTAACATTACATAACTTACTACCCAATATATAAACAATAAAATTAAAAAAATATATGACGTGGCAGAAGTCGTGCCAAGTTGGCACAACTTCAATATGACATGACAGAGTCGTGTCTAATTGGGACAATTTGTGCATATAAAGTCGTGCCAAATTGGCACGACTTGTCTAAATTTGTAATTTTTTTAAACGGACCCCATTTTGGTAAAAAGCAAAAAAATAACCCCATGATGGTCAAAAACCCTTATTTGTGAAGTCTAACCTAGTTACTTTAACCCATATCCTGAAGATGGTGTAGTTGATTAATTTTTATTAAAGCCAATATACACATGCCTAAAATATTAGTGAATGGTGAGAAGCATGAACATTATGTGGGATACCTGACACAATGAACAAGTAATTGTTTAGATAATAGGAGAATATTGTAGAACAAAAACGTTTTGTTAATCCCCTCTGCACCATGACACACATTTGAAGTTGTTAATGTGGCAAAAAATATAACGTGGCAAGGGCAATTTTGTAATAATAATGATTTCAGAAGCACGTTGGAGACTGCTTCTCTCAACTCTTGTCCACCACCACCGAGGACTCCTCTGGTAACGCTCATCTCCATATTCTGGCTCTGTCGCCTCCTTGATGAGTTACTCCGCTGCGAGGTCAAGTTGAAAGTTGTTGTTCTCACAGGTCGCGACCCCTCCCAGATTGTAGATTGTCAAGCGAGATCGTTGTCGCGCTCGACGTGACGGCGCACCGGGAACAACTCCGCCTCTAACAGCAAGGACCAAGTGCGATCGCTGTCGTGGACGATGGCGCGGAACTGGTCGACGTCGAAACAGATCACACTACTCTCAGAACACTGTCATTTGATGATTCGACTATCGGAAGACCCTTTGCCGCGGGGATCGAAGGCGAAACTCTGAATTTGAATTTGGGTCATATATTACATTGGTTATTACTAAGAACCGTTGTAATATAACTCGCGCAAATACAATCTTACTCCAATACGTCATTGCCACGTCTACTGCGTCAAATATGTGTTAGTGTCAGGATCTCACTATTTCAGGATGTTAGAGAGTATTATGTGTAGATTTTGATTGCATGTTAGATAGGAATGTGGATATTTTGTTGGAGGGGAGGAGTGATTGGTGGAAGAATTGAATGGAGTGCAGATTGGGAAGAGTATTGGTGAAAAACATAAATAATAGAATAGAAGTGGGTAAAGGAGACGTGGAAGGTTATGGTTGGTGTTTCAAAAATGAAGGACACAAAGGTGTTCCATTGGACATTCACAACCCAAATCTGCACCGCAGCACAACAGAGAGAGCAATGAGGGACCCATTTTGGCAATTAAAAGAGAAGGAGTGAGAGATCGAGAGAGAGAGAGAGAGAGAGAGGTTTCAACCTTCGCACCAACATCCAGGCTGCACACTCCTTACTACTTCCATCTTCTCTTCATGGCCATATCTGATGTGGTGGCAAGGAACCTCACCACCATTTTCCTCGCTCTCATGGCGTCTTTTCAGGCCTATGCCTTTGTCTGCGGCCGCAGCTTCAACGGCGGTTATGTCGTCATCGTCTCCACCGCCGCTGTCATTCTCATCCTCCTCACCACGCTCACGTGGGACGTCTCGCGCAAAGCCACCTGTGCCTTTCACCGCGACCACGGTGACAGCCGGGAGGTCTGCAAGGGAGGTATCTGCTGGCACGGCGTGGCGCCCCGATCGCCAGCTTCTCAGGTCCGTCTCAGAATTCCTCGTCAGCTTCCCTTAGCCCCTTTGTAATTCTAATCATCATAATAACACCTTTCTTTTACTTAATAAATATATAATCCTCATCCTCATCACAATTTCGTAAAGATAATTGGTGCCAAAACGTTTCTTTTAATTTATCTTCTTCTCCCTGTTTGTAACTTATACAAAGTGTGTGTTCTGCTTCTAATTCGGACTCATTTGTATATACACCCGTGCCAGTTTATTCCTTGTAATTTCATGTGCTAAATTAGTGGTTATGGGGAATTTGTCTAAACAAGTGACTGATTATGATTTTTATTTAGGTAAAAAATGTTTTCCTATGATCTCTGCTTTCACGCTCAAAATGAATTCTCGAACACCAAATGTTATTCAAGTAATATATGATAAGAAGAGAAAAGATAGGGAAATAAACATTAACGGAGTTTATATAATCATAATATATAAATGAGAAGGCATGGGCATGTAGGTCGCTGAGCAAATGCAGATTGTGTGTTGTCTCTGCAGAGCATAAATTATGGGCATTGATCACATTGTCTCACTCTGTTAACTTCCTCTGCAACAACTGATGAACGGTCCAGATTATGTAGCACAGGCACTGTGGAGGAAAATCGAAGTTGGTCACTCAGTGTCAAACCTAGTCGAGAGAAAGCCTAATAAGCATGGTTTGGTGTGTATTGAGATGAGACTTGTAAAGTTCTCTTAAATTAAATGGCGTATCCGTGTAGGATATACATATTGGTGTCGACATTCGTATGACACTTATAGGTGAAGTGTTTAATTTTATAAATTTCTAAAAATTTTAACATGATCTAACATAATTTTAAAAAATATAAATACAATAATTTTTATAAAAATATAAATTTATTATATAAATTTTTATTATGATTATAAAAATAAATAATAAATTCTTTTGAAACAATCATGAAAAACATCTTCATGCTTTAAAAAAAAATCTATAACACACTTGTACACATAAATATTTATTGTCAATTTATAATTATATAATATATATATATCCGTATCTCCGTGTTCTACATTTTAGATATTATACATACTTTCGTGTTCGTATTCGTGTCTTTATCGTGTTAGTGTCCATATCCTTTTATGTGGTTTGAGGTTGGCTTGCAAACCATTTGTCTCATTGAGTACTAGAATGGTAAGATTTTATGAAAAAGAGTATGAATAATGGTTATAATAAGAATTTATATAAGAATGATTATGTTTGATAGAAATGGTGAGTGGTGGTAAGGGAGGGCATGGATATTTGAGGGGTGAGGTGGAAGAAGGGACCAGCATGAAGTTGAAATGAAGCAGAGCAGAGGAGCATGGTGGGTTAGTTGGTCCATGTTAGGGCTTTGGGGTCATTTCTTTTTCTGTTAGTTAATATTAAATAGAGTGTGGACTACAAAGTCCAGTGTCAGCTAAGTTAGGTGTGGAGAATTGATTAGAGTCAGAATACATATCCCTTTTATGTGAGATACCAACATCATTCTTATCAACTAAGGTCACTTTTGTTGCCACCCATGTAGCCCCTTCACTGTCCCACCCCCTTACATGCATACATCAATAAATTAATTTTAACCACGTCAAATTGGTTTCAAATATTTCACATCTAATAAGAAGACCAAATGTAAACGTAAAAATGTGCAAAATTTTAAATAAACTATTATTTATATAATATGCTTCACTTTTTATTCATCTCCATGAAGCAACTAACAACAAAATTAGCAATGGATGGAGAGACTAAGTTTACTGTTTACGGAATAGAAAATAAAAGAAAGGAACTGGTTTGATGCAGAGAAAAAAAAAACAGAAAATGCAGATATTGAAGTTTGTAACCTGAGCTAAAATGTGAAGAAGGATAAAAAGATAATTCAACGCAATAATTATGTCTGTAATATGGTTCAACAATAACTAAAAAATGATGTTATTAATAATAAATAAAACATTTTTCCTCTACTTTTTTTTATCTAAATAATCTTCTCTTTACTTCTTTTTTTTTTTTAATATTTTTCTCATCGGCTCTCTTTATTTGTTTCCATTTAATCAAACGGTGCCTTAGGCATAGGGAGTTGTAAGTTTGAGTTTAACGAAACTTCGAATACAGTCCTGCAATGATTTTTTTTAAAGTATTGTGAAGGTTAGAATTTATAGTCCTAGAGTTTTTTTTTTTATATAAAAATTTTTATGTTAAATATTATTATGCTACTTATATCTCAGTTAATAAATAATAACAATCATTTACGATTATATAAAAAAATATTATTAAAAAAATACGAAAAAGAAAAAATAAAATATGCCTCAAATTTAATAGAAATTAAAAAATTGACGATTTAAATAATATTATTAGTATTTGAAGTTTTTTTTTTCATTTTAAAAGAGTCAAATTCAGTCACTTATATTAATAACTTTTCATATGAATTACTTATAAGAAGAGAAGGTCTTATAAAACTGTTTTATAAAATATTAGTTTAATTTAAGTAAGCTTCATTGCGTTATATTATTTTTAAGAATATTTTACAAGTTTTATTCTAACTATAGATTCTTATAATGCTCACGTTCTTATAATTTTTAGTAATACTTTTACTTTTTATCATTTTAAAAATGAATTAAATTATTATAATTCTTAAAAATTAATGTATTATACGACATTGAGGTTTTTAATTTAAAGTTTTTGCCATAATACACCATCATATTTCAATATGATTTTTTATAAAATATAAGAAAATATCTAAGGAGATAATCTAGTAGCATGTTTACTTAAAACATTCTTAAACTCAAGAATGCATCAAATATGAGAAACAAGTGATTTGGTTACTGATCGTAATTTTAAGAAAATGTTCTCTCGTGCTCTTTTGCTATTAATGTTTTTCTGAAGCGTAGTAACTATGAAGCTCGGACACTTCTCTTAAATAGCGTGTCAGTGTCCTATGATACCTGTAGGACACGTATCCGTGAAATATCCAATTCAAAAAGTATTTATTAGATTTCTGACAATTATAGTATGGTTCTATAACAATTTCATAAAGGAAAAATACATTAATTTTTTAAAATTCAAACTTTATTGTATAAATTGTTATTATGATTATAAAAATAAGAAACAAATTTTTGTGAACCAGTTATGAAAATATTTTTCTACTCCAAAAAATAATTTTTATTGTGAATTTATATAATTCATAATTATATAATATAAATATTTGTGTCTCTATATCTTACATTTTAGAGATTTTACGTTTCATGTTCGTGTCATAAACAGTAAAAAGTAACTGAATCCAAGTTTTTTCATTCACCCTGTTTCCAAACTACGGTGGATCCAGATAGAATATAAAAAAACAAGGGCGTTGAATAATTTAGGATGTGATAAATCAAAATTCGAATTCTTGTTCATGAAAGTGTCCATATTTAATGCAAGATTAAGATAGAATTGCTTCTAAATGAGGATATTCGTACAAAAAAAAAATTAAAACAAACACGTTAATTGTATCGTTGAGTTAAAGACCACTTGTCTAAAACATAAATACATCACTCACTAACCCACCAGTGAAACCACTTGAGAAGGACGACATTTTAAATGCTAATTATATATAATTTTAAACAAAATTAAATATATATTTAGTCCTCTAAATTTAAAATAAATTTATTTTAATCTGTTAAAATTTCACTTGTATGAACACTAAATCACTCAATCACGTGTTCCAACGTATGAAGTTTTGCTTGAATAAAGAGATTAAAACTATTTGTTTTCAAATTAAAGAAACTAGAAAGAATTTGAAGAACCAAAATCAAACCTAATTCAAATTGAAGGAAGCAAAATACCTGTTTTTTTCATTTAAATTGAGTGGTACATATACCAATATCGAAATTTGAAAATGTAAGAATAGGTTCACAACGCCTGAACATGGCTTTAATTAACTGACACCAGCACCAGTTAATATTGTACCTTGCTCTTACATACACAATGAATTGGCAAGGAGAGAGGGTTGAATAGACTCGTTTCAAAATTCAAACAGACTAAGTTAATCAATCTGCAACAAAATTGTCATTGAAGATAAAAACAAAAGGCGAAAAATAGACTTCAAAGTGAAACCAATTAACCTTAGTTGTCGAGTAGAAGAGGACTCGCCATGAATGGGCGTATAACAATAAACTCAAAATGCAACAGAATTAATAAAGTAGTAAACAGAAAAATATTGACTAAGGTTTTCTAGGTCGGTGATTTCATCCTTTCCTTTTTTTGCAGGTTATTAACTTCATAATGAAAACTAGCCAAATAGTGGTAACATAATAAAGCACCACCCAGACAATGAGACATGATACTATGCCTATAAATTTCTTTGACATACGAAAGAAAAAATACAGCTAAACGCACCAAGACTTTCTGTGCTTTGTAATGCCTTTCTATGAAGCTATATAGTAAAGGATAAACAACGGAAGAGAAAAGAAAAAATAACAATAAGAAAACCCAATTTCTGCCCCTTTAACCATCAATAGTTTGAATCATACTACATCCATCTTCCCCCAGCATTTATTGAATTTGAGATCTTCAGTCAGTAAAGGATGCCAGTGCTCTTGAGGATAATTTCGGGTAATAAAGCATTAATTGGAAAGGTGTGTGTTTATGAACAATTCAGAAGAGATGTAATAGGCTACTTCCATGGAGGTTGCGAATGTTTGTAGCTATATGGGTAGGGTTCCCAACCACTGTCTGGTTCCTTTCGTTTCCCACCAACCCCTGAACTTGAGGGTTGCGGCATGGTTCTTACTTGCTCCTCCACAGCCCTTCCCTGACCAGGAAAGAAAAATTGCCTTGCTGCTAATGTGTCTCTATTCCCACCCTCAGTCATGAACCCAGAGTTCAGGTCAAAGTTAGGACGTACAGGTCCAAATCCATTCAGACCGAGTTGGGTACCTGTCATGTTCATAAAGAATGGTGGTGGCTGAGAGTAAGATGATGGAAGTATATTTAATGAAGGTCCACCCACTTGAGGGACAGCTGGAGATCCTCTTGAGTCCACCATATATGGAATTGTGCCACCTGACCCGTACATGGCTGATGGAAAAGGCATTGTGGGTGCTGCTGATGCTGATGGCACTCCATTATACCCAAAACCAGATGATGGATTAAAGGATACTGCAGGGGCCATCCCTATAATGCCACCTGCTCTTGGCATTGTAAGATCTATTGCAGGTTCAACAGCCTTTCCATTCGGAAAAAACGATTGAGGAACACGTTCTTTTTTACCAACTTCTACCTTGGCGCCCAAAAGAGAGATAACAGGAGCATCTAGTGATTTAGAACAATCATATCCATTGATAATATGAGAAGACTTACCGTGCCCCAGGTCTACCAAATCAGTTTGAAGGCATGGCCTGTCATTCAAATCAATGTTTCTAACATATGGCTGCATTGATGACGACGACGATGTAGGTGATGGGCTCCAATAGCCATTTCTTCCAAGAAAGAGTTGTCCATCCATCCTGTGATCTGAAGGTTGGATGTGAACATCATCACCCGTACTGTTCAAATCAAATCCAAGCATGCTTGATCTTTTAGAACTAAATTCAACTGTTGATTGCCCAGAAAGCCCACCTGAAGATTCAGCAACAGGTTCTGCATTCCCTTCTTCACCCTCAGCTACGTTTAGATCAAAATCAAGCCAATCCTGCCTCTGCCTCTGCCTGGAAGTGTCAGAGTTCATATCCACAGAAAGATTTCTCTCACTATCACAATATTTACGGGGAGATGCAGGCCGAAAGGCACTGGTGGCAGCTGATCCTTTCCAACCAAGTGTTCCCTCAAACTGCAAAGGGGCACCAGGTAACCCAGGAGTTGGCGTAGGCCTTGAAGCAGATACAACAGGTATTGGGGTCGATGTAGTATTTAAACAAACATCCATATCGTCAAAACCAACTTCGTTGAGATCAAAGCCACAAGGACGTTTTTCTGAATTACCTTCTGAATCTTGAACCACTTCAGTCACCTCCAAGCACACCACATCAGGTCTGCATTCAGGCTCTGCCTCAGTGTTGTCAGTAGCAAGACTGTGTCTCGAGGAAACCTCCTCAGGTGGGACAGGAGTGAGCACATCCTCTTTTCTTACAGAATCTGGACTGCATGGTTGCCTGATTCTGCCATATGAGATTTTTTCGGAAGAACTGCTGACTTCTCTATTAACTTCCTGAGCAACTTGTCGAGCGAATTCTAAAGGATCCACAATGCCACAGTCAAGTTCATTGCCGGAACCTCTGTTGTCAACAATGTTAGACCTTCTGAAATCTATTTCAGGTTTACTAGAATCAGAACCAATAGATGTAACATCTTTGTTGTTATAAATATGACCCTTGCCTTCCTTTGATGGTGTGACAGATCCTGCTCCACAGACAGACATATCTGGCACCTCAGTCTTTCCCAAGTTACTGTCACTGACTGATGTATCCTGCAATGCATTAGAACAGTCTTTATCATTTTCTGCAGCTCTGAAAACTTGTGTAAAGCTAGTTACAGTTCTGACATCATCTTCCCCAGTCCTCCTATCAGATGAAGGTGTCCTTATACAAGTAGAAATAGGCAAGTTATGACAAACATCTTCCTCATTGTGTTCCACATTTCGCTCCAAAGCTGGTCCCTTAACAGATTCTGGTGCTTTTGCTTCACTGCAAACAATCGAAACAGACTCCAGCTCTGGCTCAGAGGACACAGAACAGATCTCCGGTGCTCCAAATTTTTCTGGAGGGTCATTAACGTTTTGCTCTTGCTTTTCCCTTTTAGCCAAGTCAATTAACTGAACCATATCTGACTGTCCTTCAAAGCTGCCTTGATTATGAAGGGAAAAGTTAGAGGTCGCAACCGAAGTGGTCTCATCTGCAGGGCATAAAGGCAGTTCTACTTGAGCAGAAGAAGGAACACCGTCAACATGGTTTACTGATCCCTCTTTGACGTCATCACATTCCAAACTAGAGGATGAATGACACACATTAGCAGAACTATGTACCGGCAAATTATCTGAGCTTTTCAATAGAGAATTTACAGTTCCATTTAGTTCTGATGCATTATCATTATCATTGCCAGCTTCATTCACAGCAGATGGCTGGCCTTCGTCCCTGACAATCTCATTGCTTGCATTGTCAGCCTTAGCAAGCTCCACATCATGAGATTCAGTATCAGCATTTTCAGCTCCCTTCCAGCTGTCAAACAATGTCCTTGCTCTATCCTGAACCTTAGTGCTATGATGGCCAAGAAGGTTACTTACAGTGATGCGAATTCCAGAGGACATTGACTTCTCACGGTCTAGATGAAGCTTTTCAACTGCACGTAACAATGTGGTAATTGATTCCTCGACAAAGCTGTCTTTTGCATCAACCTCAAATTTTTGGGTATCCTTTAACCATCTGTTGATGAAGCAAAGTCCATCCAATTGAATAAATTGATCAAGGCAATCTTTATTCTCTGTAGCAGCAATAGTGCTTGCAACAGCAGCCCACTGCCTTATCGCATCAGCAGAATTTTTAACCTCACAACTTTTCTCTTTCTGCATCACCGAGACCAGCTCCTGCACCCGAGAAGGTGCTGTGAGCCCGTCTTTCATCTCAGTCAAGGTAAAGAAATCTTCAAGAGTCATACTGCTTCACATAATCTTTCTCAGAGCGTCAAGGTCATTCTTTTGGGGTGCCAAAACTGTTCCTCCCATTAAGAATTTCAATAGAATTTCTGGTAAAAAATAAGTTCACAAGAATCCACTGCAAAAACAAAAACAGAGAAAATATTCATTTTGGGGACAGTATTCTGATATTTCAAGACATAAGATCATTAGAAACAGATCACAAACAAATTAGGCCCCAAGTTTACCATAGCATTTAGTAAAATAATAAATACACCCGACATTTTACAGTCTCGAAACTAATTTTGCAACTGAATTTATTGATAGTGCATTTCATAGATTTTAGATCATAAATAAAAGAAACGACAGTTCCATAGAAGGTAAGATATGTCATAACTGATTTGTTTATGAAAATACCCTTAATTTAAATATCCAAATGAATATCACAGGAATAACAAGTTACAAGTAAAAGAATCGCTTCATATACCATAGCAGTAATCATTATAGTTTTTAATTTCCTCAAGAAAAATATAAGCAGCACTTTTCAATCTAAGGACCGACTTGACAGGCACAAGCTTGTGCTATAACAAAATGTCAGCTGCAGCACGCTGACATACACACCAGAAGAAATTGAATGTAACTTTTTACAACTCATCTAAACCTAAAGTAGTCTTCATAAATTAATGCTTGATACAATGATGATTCGCAGCCACACTGATCACTTCCTAAATCAATGCTTAATACGCATATACAACATCAACTTCAAGAATTATTACTATAGTAAAACATAAAACACGCATTATACTGTATTCGATTTTTTTGAACAAAATCTTTTACGCTTAAGTAGAGATTTTTTAAAATCAGCCGAGGGTTGGGTAGAGATAATGGTTTTCTGAAAACCAAACAAAACTGATAGAAATCACTATCAAACAGGGGACAGATAAAGGCATTGCAATTGAATAAATTAAGCCCTGTGTTGAGGATTCAAAATTTTAAAAAAAAAAGCAAAATGTAAATGAGATTACCAGTCGCTCTGACGGCTGCTACCAAGCTGCAACTATCAAATAAACTGAATTGTAACCTTCCAATAACGATCAGCGAACAGATGTTACTCAATCCCTGAAACGCCCAATTAAGAAATAAAATCAGAATCCCACACACAAAAATGCAGGCAAATTAAATACAGAACGCACAAATTAATGATTACGCATGAACCCAACAAGCACACAGCAGAATACTAATCCTTAATTTCCAACAGCAGTACCTGATTTTATTTTATTTTTTAAAAAACAGACACAGTATCCAAAACCCTAAAAAATGATATAAGCCATAGAAAAACCCTAAAAGAAAAAAACAACACTCTAAAGCTTCCTCGCCCAAACTGAGTTGTATGAAAATGGATGAATCCAAGAGCGGATAGGCAGCGTATGAGAGTTAAAACGCGGGCAGACCTTTACAAAGGGGGAAGGAATTAAGAGAAAAAAGGGGAAAAGAAGTGAGAGGGAGAAAGAAAGAGAATGAGAACCTGGGAGAGTGAAATGAAAACCCTAAAGGTTCAAAGGAGTGGCAGCTTTCACCAATTCATGAATGTTGAAAGAGAAAGAGAGAGAGAAAGAGAGAGAGAGGTTGGCGTTGTGTTACGTTTTTATGGTGGTGCCTGGGTTGGGTTGTTGCTGTGTTAAGAAACTAAAAGTGAGGGTATGTGTGTGTGTTTGTTTGTTATTGAAAGCACACAAGCACAGGTGAGAAGAGAATAAGAGGAAACGTTTTTCGTTGTTGGGATTTTTTATTTGGTTTTTGTTTCACAGATTTCTGAAATTTCTGGTCGATTTTAGTTCGTAGGTTGGGCATCAACACGTGCGACGCCAGAGGCTGTTCCGGGTTGATGGGGCCACTCCCCACCACAGCGCAACACTCATGCCATCCTCTTCAAATTCTTTCAATACTTTCTGGGTTCCCACTCCACACTCCGACCCGTACCACCTTTATTTCCTTCTGACCCGACCCATATATCATCTTCTGTCCGGCCCGACCGACCCGACCCGACCCGTCTTAATTACCCCAACCAAATTACAAATCTAATCATCGCATCCTCTCTCTCTGTTCATATACCACGATTTTTTGAAATTACAGATATCGAAAATTAAATAAAAATTCTAATCTTTATCATTTTTTAGTTACTCAAATTTGGAATAAATCCGGCTTCCTAGCTTAATTTTAAAAATATTTCCTTTATTCAGATTTAAAAAAATATGGATGTTGAAACAGTTTTTTAAAAAAATCATTTTAGGGAGATTAAGAATTTACTAAAATCATAATTATATTTCAATCGAATCTTAAATTGACAAATTAGTTAAAATAGACAATGTGAACTATCCCAATCACTATTTGTTGGTTATATTATTCAGTTGCAATCATTTAAGTGATCTAAGATTATGTTGATGAACAAAGTGAAATAGAAATCTCAAATAATTGTTAATTACTGAGAAGAAAAAAAAAATGAAAAAGAAAAAATGATCAGGTTTTGAAAATCCAGTGAAATGTCCTTGGTTCTGTTGCATCTTCTATTCTGCTATGGCCATCCCTTTTGTCTGGCAATTTATGATCCTAGTGTCAGTATTTATATTTCAATCGAAACTTAAATCACAATAATAAATAATGATTATTTATTGATTGATTGATTTTCTATATTTGAAAAGAATAATATTGATTTTTCAAAATACGTATCTTCCAATGCTTCCACATTCATGCGTAATTAAATTAAAACTGATCCCCTTAAATATTTGTTCAAAATAAATAAGGTAAATCAATATAAAATTAATGAGACAGTAATTGTTATATTTGAATTCTGGTAATATTCCCTCTTTTCTTCGTTTTTTCTCTTTAATTAAGAGATTTAATTAATGACTAGTCGATCTTCAAACAAAAGGATTTATACTAACTGAATATTTTTAATTCTTTAGAAAACCTTATACAGATTTGGAAAAAAAACCACTTATCTAAAAGATAAATTTGAACTTTAAATCTACGTAAAAAAAATATTTATAGAATCTGAATTTAATGAGTGAATTATTAAATCGTACAATATAACATTTTCATGACAATTATGTATACCAAATTTAAATAAATAAGAAATTGATAGATATATGGTTTGACTTTAATCTATTATAACAATAATTGAATGATTGTACATATAATCCATTAATGAAATAATTTATTTTTTACAATGTTCTCAATTCACTTTTTATGCATTATATAAAAAATTATAGTTAAAAAATACTTGCATTTTAAAAAATATACTATATCTTAATGAATTTATTGTATTTTAAACATGTTTTTAAATTATATCCAAATTCTAAATTTGGTTTTCTTTTTAAAATTTGTTAATTCAATAACAATAATAATAAAATATGTTTAATAAGTATAGTTTTATATATTTTATGTTTAAAAGTTTATGTTCCAGTGCGTGCAATATAGGTCTAATATACATTTAATATAATAACATTCATTCGAAATTGAGATTAATAATAATATTATATTATACGTAAAATATATTATAAAGTAAAAATATTAAAAACAAAATTAGACCTATGTAAATTTTACCATGTGATATATTTTACTAACCTTAAATATTAGAATTTGAATATTGTATTACACTAATGAATACACCTCCAGATATACTTGACCCATTTTTATTGAAAAATATATTCTTTATAACTTAAGAATGTAGCTTCATTAGTCTTTGAATAGAAATTCACGCCGAAAATAAAAGCATTTACAGCAAAAATCTCAAAGTGAAAAGTATTTGGTTTTCTAGTTAAAAAAACTCATATGATATATTTTTTAATAAGTATCATTAAAACTTTATTCAAAACATAGCAACTTGCACACGCTGCATGAAAAAAATATGCAGATAAAAAAAATTATTCAAACTTGTATTTGTTAATTCTTTTAAAGATGTTTTTTCCTTTTAATAAAACCATTGTGGCACTTTAACGGTTAGAAATTTATGAGAAATATGATTTTATTCATAATTTTTTTTAACTATTCATTTTAAAATATATCATCATATCATGATTAGTTTTTAAGAATTAATTTTTAAATCTTTCTTAATTTGAATAACTTTGTTGAACGTATTATGCATAACTCTTTTATGCCAAAGCCACACATATTATTCTTTAGAAATCAAACATGAAACATTAAAAGTAAATGTATATATATTTTTTAAAAATTAAATATAAATTCAACATTGTTTGTATGTTGATCACAAATCAAACAATGGTTAAATGAATTTTAAACATTTATCGCATAGTTGACTAATTGTTAAAGGATTATACTTCAATTTTTAAACTTACAATACATTTTTATTACGATTGAACTATAATTTTCAACACTTGATATTTAAGGTTGGTATTGTTTGCTTGAGAACTCAATTATTCATCCCACATGAAACATCATAGTGTTTGACATAACCTGATGCATGACCTTTATTCATACAATAGAAACAAGTTTAAAAAAAGGTGAGTTAGATTAAATAAAATGATTTAGGTATCTAAATTACCTTAAGACCTTTAGAGTTAGTACTTTCGAGGTTTTATCTAGGAATTTAAACATGTTTTTCACTTTGAACAGCGTAGTATATGCTTTAACACGTGTTGGATGAATGGTTGTTCTTTATATAAAGCAAAAACAAGTTATAAAAGGTGAATCAAATGATTCTATGAATTTTTTTTTTCAAAAAAAAAATTATTTTATATAAGATGTATGTTCAATTTCAAGTATATTCATCCAAGCACTACTACACTTTTATTAGTTAGAATAATATAAGACTCTTCGAGATGTTGATGCCAAACTCCTCTTTTATTATATTTTTTCCTAGGAACAATGAAATTATTTAAAACATGTATAAATCTCTTTGTATTGTGAACATTTCATATTACATAATAGTATTAATAGTATTATTTTTTGCACACTTGACCTTGTTGGTTCCTTCATACATAACTTGAAAAGCACCTTCGATTTTTCTGATAGTTGAACAAACATAACATAATATAACACATCGAAAATAAGGGTTAAGAAATAATATTTTTGCTTTCACCTTGAAACATGTTTTTTTTTTTTTTCATTTTCATTTCAAGAAGAAAAAATACTTAGGTATTTGAACATTATCAATTATTTTAATAAGCACAATACACTACAAAAAAATCATTAAATAGAAATCAATTTTAAAGACAAAAAATAATTAGTTGCTATAATGACTAAATTATAGGCAATTTTAAATACTAAAAAAATTATTGGTTTCTAAATTAGTTTTTATTTTTGATAAATAGTTTCTAAATTGGTATCTAATTAACTATCAAGTTTTAACTGTCAATTATTTAGATTCTAACTTTAGAATATTCTTTAATATTAAACTATTTGGAATCTTAGAATAATTGTTGGATTCTTAGATTAAAAAAAAGTATATATTGACTTTTTTAAAAACTTATTTATTTAGTTTTAACTTTTTTATTAGTTATAATTACTCTATTTTTCTTTTTAACACTTTTTTAATTGTAATTGCTGTATTATAACTACACTAACCCTATCCGTATAAGTTATTTTTATATTTTATCTTTTTTTATGTTATGTAAATATAGTACTCAATAATGTTAGTGAGCAACAATTTTGATTAATAAAATATATAATTTTTTTTCTTTTTTGTCTTTAAATGAGATATATAAAATTAATAATGGTATATGAATAATTTTGAGTTTATCCTAGCGAGAGTTTATTGGGCTTATCAGGTCATCCGCTATCGGACGGTTATCGAACCATGTAACACCCCACAAAATAACATCTAACTATTACAATACAAGTTCTATGGGTTTCTATACAAACTTAAAGTGATATGAATCCTTGGTTTTGTGGTGAAGTGCTTTGAAGATTGTGTGCTCTTGCTTTGGCATCTTTCATTTGAGGATTACTAAGGCCTCAAGATAAGCTTGGTGCAGAGAGTATTCTTTCTTTGAGCGTGAATTTTCAGTGCCACTTCACTTCGGCAATTGGTTCCAAATTATTTTAGCTAACTTTGTTTGCTGTTTTGTTGTTTGTTGTTTTCTTTTCCAAATGGCTGCTTATTCCAGTGATGAGTATTACAACAAGCATTCTCCTAGCAAAGCTTCTGTCCTTGGTGAATTAAAAGAGGCCAAGCGAACCCTTACACAAAAAGATGAAGCTATTACACAACAAGCTGAAGCTATTAGACGGTTGGAGGAAAGATTGCAAAGCCTTGAAGTGCAGCAAGCTAGACCTTCTCATTCTCACCATGGTTCACGGCATT
>Ga0123342_1005205_pt1 | contig 19125 bp, 4 predicted proteins | sample Turbeawhitnodule_FD_89960 | JGI IMG/M metagenome (GOLD analysis project Ga0123342, IMG submission 89960) | Root nodule microbial communities of legume samples collected from Mexico - Turtle bean Mexico white nodule | ecosystem: Host-associated > Plants > Roots > Nodule | place: Mexico: Nepantla... | reverse complement strand
ATTATATCTAGCGACCGAAACAAAATCGGTGGCTAAAACATAAATAAATTTGGTGGCTGATTCGGTGGCAAAAATAAACATTTATATTTAGCGACCAAAAGAAAATCGGTGGCTAAAAAGTAAACATAATCGGTGGCTAATTCGGTGGCAGAAAAAAACAATAAAATTTAGCGACCGAAATAAAATCGGTGGCTAAAAAATAAACATATTCGGTTGCAGATATATTTTTCCCAATTTATTCGAAACAACCACCACTTCAGCGACCAATGGTTTTGTCACTCTCATGTGCGATCGCGGATTCGGTCGCAAAACTAACTAACATGATAAATAATTCAGCCGGTCGCTATTTTGGTCGCAGATCTGACATTACGGGTATTTGGTGGCTATTTCAGTTGCAAATTGCGACCACTAATTTTCGGTCGCTAAATTCAGTGACTAAATTGTTATTTCCTTGTAGTGATTATAAATAAGGATTCGTTGTGGTGGAGAGATTTCAAAAGAACTTAGAAGCTAGAGGAATGAAAAAACGAATTTGACGATAATGGCACGTGGGAATTGGGTACCGGGAAGAATGTAAGATTTTGGGAAGATAAGTGGTTGAAGAGATTAGAGTTAAGGAATGAATTTCCAAGATTGTAAGGTCTATCTTTATATAAAGATAATACATTGAATCAAGTGGGGGAGTGGCCTGATGTTAGCTAGATATGAAAGTTGGGATGGAGAAGGAACCTGTTTGTTTGGGAGTCAGATCAAGTAGATCAATTGTTGTCTCTGTTGGTCAATAAAAAAATGGTCAAGAAAGATGCTGAATTTGGAGGGAGAGGTATTATGGGAGGTATACGATTAAGTTAGGTTATACAATTTTAAGGAGAGAAATAAAAGGCAGAGATAGTTTAATCTTTGAACAGTTTTGGAAGATAAAGTCTATCTCATTTGCACAAATAACTGCTTGGAGAGTGTTACAAAAGACATTAGTAACAATGGATAATTTTTCTAAATATGATGTTATTTTACTAAATAAGTTATGTTTTGTGTGGTGTGGAAGAAGAGTCTATAAATCATATGTTTTTTAATTGCAAAATTGCTTGACTTATATGGGGGGATGTGTTATAATTGGTTGGGGGTGTTGACGATTAATCATTATGATACGAAATCACATTTTATGCATAACAAAATTCCTTTCTTGAATGTAATGAGTAATAGAATTTTGAGGAGTATATGGTATCAATAAATGGGGAGATTTGGAAACATAGGAATTAATGTATATTTAAAAATGATAGAGTCGATCACGTAGAAGTTTTCACTATTGCACAAAAAAATGTTTGGTCATGGATAATAGAAAATGAACATGTAATTGATTTTTCTTATTCAGATTGATGCTTGGAACTTTTGGAATGCAAGAGATATATTACAAAAGGTAATTGAGTTGTTATTCTTCTTCTATGTTTTATGAAATATTTTCTGGCTTGTCGTAGACAAAACCATAGTTTTTTTTTTTTTCTTCTTATAGGTTGTTGAATGCGGGAGGATTTTGGTTTGCGTTTCATTGGTTGGAGGGAGTTCATTTCTTTGGTTTGTAATTTGCAAAATATTGTCAAATGTTTTAGAGCGGAAAGGTTGTGCAGTGTATGCAGGGTCAAAGATCTTGGGTTAGTTTGCTAGGAGAGAAAAATTACTATGAAGGGAAGGAGCCTTGTTGAAATTTAAAGATGGAAGGTTGAAGAAAATATAAAGCACAGGTTGTGGCGTTTAATGATTGTGGTTTGGGCTTTAGCATGAGAATTTTTTATTTTTGTTTAGAACTTTTTAATTGGAAAACAAAGTAAGGTTTTGAATGTCGTGTAATATCCTTATGAAATATTAGATTTGCAGATTGTGATAGAAGAGTTACCTATTTTTGATGTTTTTTTAAGTTGGACAAGTAGAAATAGATGATAATGATTTAGGTTGTGATGTATAAGGGTTAATGTATCTATGAATTACCCTCTATTATTTTTTTTTATCTTGCTGATAAAAAATAAATAAATAATATTGTGTATATTGTTAAAAGTTATTATTATTACTATTATATATTCTATTTAAATTTGCATGCATTTTAAATGTTAAAAACTGTAAAATAATTTATTAATGATATGAAATTATAATATTATATCATTTATACATTTATTATCATTAAAGTAAATAGTCGGTTTTCAGTTTAATTTTTTATTTATTTTGTTAGTTTTATTTATACTTCTTTAATGATTTAAGTAATCGGGCAAGTGTTTCTTTATTTCATATTTAGTAATGTTTATTAAGGAGATATGTAACTAACTTTTAAGGGATAAATAATTTTAAATTTATAAAACTAAAAGTTAAAAATAAAATATTCATTCTTCAAAGTTAATTGTATATTATTATTAACTTTCCTCTTAACAAACACACTTCAAATGACAAAAAAGAAAAACAGATATTCAATTATCTCAACCATTAACCAAGTTCAAACAAAATTAATAGAATTAAAGTTTTTATATAAATTTATTTTTTTATTATTATAATAAAAGAAAAATATGTTTTGAAATTATTATCTATCCTCTTCCTTCTTCTTCTTCTTCTTCTTCTTCTTCTTCTTCTTATTATTATTATTATTATTATTATTATTATTATTATTATTATTATTATTATTTTACTAATATCAATTTAATTCCCATCAAATAATTGAAATTTGAATAATGCCTTAAACGATTTTACGAAACAATGCGAATAGGGATACATTGGGAAGTTGTATTATTTTGAGACGTTAGCTCATTCTGCAAGAAATGATCGATTACAATTTATCACATTTTCATTTCAATTATCATCTACTCAACTTTTATTCTAGTAAATTAAACACGTTTTTTTTATGCTGTTTGGTTCCGTTGTTTTCCCAAATAATTGATATCATACCTAAATAAAAATTAGTTAAATCCAAACAATTGAATTTGTGTTTAATATATATTTATGAAAGTTAGCTCAATTAATCCAATATGTCCGTGATTTATCAGAAATTTCTTGACATATGTTTAATTTTTATAAATAAATAAAAAATACTTATTTTATCTCTCTCCTGTCAATATATTTAATGAGGATTAAAATTCTTCAAGTTTTTTATCAAGTTATTATCTAATTTTATATGATATTATTTTCTTTTAAAATTTGATAATATATTTTATTTTATTAAATATTGAATTATATTTAATTGTTAATGATTTAACTATAATTCAATCACAGTAACTTTAATAGTTATTGATGCATTCACTGGCTAATATGTTTTTAAGCATATATTTGCATTAAACTATAGTTTTAAATGACATTTAATTATATTTTTTAGAATAATCCATTATCAAGAATAATTTTCAGAATTCTGAATCCTAGTGGAGACTGATAATATAATTATAATTATAATTAATTTAATAACTATTTAAATTATAATGTGTTGATTCAGTGACTAATTCTAACACGTTTGCATTAACCTATCATATCATTGAACTTTTCATTAGTTTTGTATAATGAACATTATACTCATGCAAACATTGACGAGATTAATCAATTCGCCATTTGAAACTTTATTTGTAGAATGTTGTAGATTTCTTTTTCTTCTAGTTATTAAATTAAAATTATTAATCACTCATGCGCACACATAAGTGAGTTATATTGGATTGCAAGTTTAACCCTTCTGGTACACGGCTCTAAGGCATGGAATCTTCTATTAATGTTGCCAATTTTTTTCCCAACAACATGTCAATAACTAATAAACTAACATTCCCATGCAAGATTTAGGTTGTAAAGAATCAAGTGGTTGAAGAATAATATTAGAGGAAAAAATTCCAAAAATAATGTCAAATATAACATTTGAAAAAATTATCATTTTATATAAGTAGATTTTATAATTTTTAGTTAGATTTAAATTATTTTATAAAATAATATTGAAGTTTATCCTGAATTCATTAAAAAAATTATTGTGAATCACATTTACTAGAGATTATGTCAAATTGTAATATATAAGTAAAAGTAAACAACATCATTATAGTCAATTTTATAAGGTTGAGTTAAACTTAGATTCTATACTTTCTTAAGATGGTATTACAAGTATTCATAATCTATTCTAGTAAGATATTGAGCACCGTCTCATATTGTCTGTCGGTGAATCACTTTGATATTAAGATACATTTCATGATGTTTTGTTATTTTAATGTGAATGTTCCGTTGTCCAGAGCTTGGGGGGCGGGGTGTGTGGATTGTTTTTATAGTTAAGTATGAAAACATAGGAATAAGAGGGTCTTTAAGAATGGAAAAGTTGATTATTTAGAGCTCTTTGTGGTGGTACAAAGAAAAAACTGGACTTGGATTACATGTAAAGAAAAATCTATTGAGTTCTCTTATTCTGAATGGTGTCTGAAACCATTGGTATGTATGAAATATGTTAAGAAATAGTGCTTCAGATTTAGAGAATTTGTATAACTAACTTCTTGCTTCAGGGGGAAAGTAACAATGTGTTTTGCAGGTTTGAGGGGACGTTCTTACGTTACAAGTGGACCTATGATTTCTATTTGATGATTTATATTTGATGATTTTCTAGTAATATTAAATTATGTTATATGACTAGTCAATTCAATATTGCACTTCATATAAAGTATATTACACTTAAAATTGCTTTTAATTTCTACATTGATATAAAAAAAAGTCTGTTTGAAAACCTCAATTATATTAGGCACCACGTGATTTGTAGATGATCAGAAGCAAATGAATTATGTGATTCTTCTTGATTGTTGTTGGCACAGGCTTGACACTTAAACTGAAGAAGAAAGTGCATATGTCTTCATGTATAGGGAGCAAAAATCTTTGTGGTTTTACATATTTTGTACTTGTTTGTTGTGAAATGATTCAGTTTGCTCTGCTTTTGCGTGTCTTAGTATGATTGTTGTAATTGTGGTGCAAACTAATTCCATATTGTAAGGGTTTTATGCTTTTGTATGATGGTAGAGAATATGACAAATTACTCTACTTTGTATAAGGGTCAAGTTATCCCTTAAATATTTTTTTATTTATTGTTTGCCGAAAAAAAAAAAAAAAAAAAATCCTTTTACTTTTTATTACTATTATATTATTGAGTTTTTTATTCACTTGAAATTGCTTTTAATTTCTATATTAATATGAAAAAAACCCTTTTGTTCTCTCTTATTCAGTAGAATATTATATGCACGTGATTGTTAGTGAGAATCACAACATCAACCATGACTCAAATATTCTATCTATAGAGGCAGACATTTACAATTACTATTTTGATAATCCATAATTTTATTTCTTTTACGTCAACTTCAAGGAGACCTTCCACCGCACCCCTCCCTTCCCCCACTATTGCAAAAATGCCCACTAAATTGTCTCATCTAATTTTTCTTTGCATTAACATATCAAGCATTCACACCTATCAAATCCCCACGAATTCCACGTTTCATTCGCCCCCATCCCTCATCTCTCCTTCTCCTTGCGCCCACCTCTCTCTTTCTCCTCCTCACATTCTACATGTCCCAAATGTTACAATGACATCAACACTTTTGTTTCATATTACTTCGTCACATGTGTCTGTCCCTATATATATACATATATTTATATATATGTCCATCGTATCACGTTTCATAGTATCTACAAATAAACTTTGTAGCAGAAATGACGAAAAACAACAGCCCTCAAGATTGGCCTGAGCCAATAGTCCGGGTTCAGTCCTTGTCCGAAAGGAGCATAGATTCAATTCCTGATAGATATATCAAGCCCCTAAGTGACCGTCCATCTTCTGCTGTTCTTGATGATGATACCAACATCCCAATTATTGACCTTGCAGGGCTTTCCGGTGACCCAGAAGCTCGAGCCTCCACGCTCAGCCAAATCTCTGAGGCCTGTAATGAGTGGGGCTTCTTCCAAATCGTAAACCATGGGGTTAGTCCTCAATTGATGGACATGGCTAGGGAAACTTGGCGCCAGTTCTTTCACATGCCATTGGAGGAGAAGCAGCAATATGCAAACTCCCCAAAAACTTACGAAGGGTATGGTAGCAGGCTTGGAATTGAGAAAGGTGCCATTCTTGATTGGAGTGATTACTATTTTCTTCATTACCTTCCCTTGTCCTTGAAGGACTGCAACAAATGGCCCTCTCAGCCTCCCTCTTGCAGGTATATATTTAATATTATTTCTTCTTTAAAAGTGATTTTTTTCTCTTGACAATTCATTTCAATATCAAAGTTTATTGTCTTTCCTTTACTGTACGGTGTTGGGTTGTTTTATGGAGTTGTGTTTCGGTATCTAACATGTCATCATCCAATTACCCAAAAAAAACTAAATCAGGATGATATATATTATTAAGAGGTGGAGTTTAAACTTAACTCATCTTCATCAAACTGACTTATAAGGTTTGTACTAACTTATATACGATGAAAAGTTATAATCTTTAGTCAGATCTTCAACCCACTCTCCTCACGTTGATACTACCAACTCAACTCATATGTGAGACTATATATTATGGACGGTTTGATAAGGGATGACCTAATAAACCTAACAAATAATCACTAAGATAAATTCAAAATAACTCTGATAAAGTTAATTATAAGTTTAACTCAATCTTATAAAGCTAATTTATAATTCAATATATATGATATTTTGTATTAATTATTTTTGTCCGACGTTCTATGATCCGACAATCCTTTTGTACATAAAACATGCATGCATAATACAACTTGTTTTTGAAATGGAAGAATGAGATTGGCTTAGGCTATTAATTACTAAAGTTGAATTAATGCAGGGAAGTGTGCGATGAGTACGGAAGAGAGGTGGCGAAGCTGTGTGGGAGGTTGATGAAGGTTCTGTCGATAAACCTAGGATTGGAAGAGGAAGTGCTTGAGAGAGGTTTTGGAGGAGAAGATGTTGGAGCATGCATGAGGGTGAATTATTACCCAAAGTGTCCACGCCCAGAATTGACGTTGGGTTTGTCTTCCCACTCAGATCCTGGAGGCATGACCCTCTTACTTTCTGATGACCAAGTCCCTGGTCTTCAAGTCCGAAAAGCCCACAATTGGATCACCGTGAAGCCTCTTCCCCATGCTTTTATTGTCAATATTGGTGACCAGATTCAGGTCAATACTCTCTCTCTCTTTCCTTGTAAAGAATGTTTACCTACAAATTCATATACATGCATCTGTCACATGGAGGGGCATATCAAATCGTGTGTCATTTTTTTAGTTTTATCCTTCGTCGGATTTTTGGATGCGTATGGTCTTTTCAATGTTTCTGCACACACATTAATTATTAACTATATTTATTTAGTTCACACGTCAGAATACTTCAAGCAAATGTTTCCTTCATTTACTATTTCCTTTCATAAAATTAATAAAAAAATAATAAACTAATTTATAAATTGATATTTAATATCAGTTATTAAGATTTAAAAATTAACTTCAAGTAAAAATTAAGATATATCTATTTCACTGTTTGAGAATCATTGTGCACACACAAAAATGGATAAACATGTTGGCGACGGGAACGATAAGGTCGTTCTTTTATTGGCATGACATTTCTAAATAAATAGGCTGAATCGTGCTTTTGCATTCTATATAAGTTTGTGATCGTGAACTTTATCCTGTATATAGTGGTTGTGGCCAATCATGCCCTCATCATATAAAGATATGATAATTATATACCATATAATTACTACTACATAATTGCACCTAGTAAAATATTATTTCTATCATGACTGTATAAGATGAAATATGTAAATTATGTTGACTACTGAAAAAGGTTAGAGCACGCTCCAATAATTCATACTTCAACTAAAACACTACTGTTTCTTTCTAAGATTGTACTATAAAAATTTAAAAAAAGACACTACACTGATTTAACTCTTACAAACCATGTAAATATGTACTAAACATTCGTAGATTCTTTGCGTCCTATTTAAGTTTGCATGACGATGTTAGTTTGAGTAGGTTTATATGAATCTGAAAATGGTTACTTATTGTTGTGTTTGAGAAGGTTCTAAGCAATGGAAACTACAAGAGTGTGGAGCACAGGGTGGTAGTGAATTCAAACAAAGAGAGGGTTTCTCTGGCTTTTTTCTACAACCCCAAAAGCAACATACCCATAGAGCCAGTGAAGGAGTTGATAAAGGCAGAGAAACCTGCACTGTACACTGCCATGACCTTCGATGAATACAGACTCTTCATTAGATTGAGAGGGCCATGCGGAAAATCTCATGTCGAATCGTTGAAATCTCCAAGATGATCGATGATATATATATATCTTGCATGCATTGTACTATTAATCATATATATGTGCACCAAACAGTTAATCTCTCTTATATGTGAATACTGTACCTAAACACGTACTTGTCTGAACAATTTGCCTATTCCAGGGAGGATATATACAATATAGATATGAAATTGATGTGAGAAAAAGAAAGTGTTAATATGTATGTTAATGGCCGAATAATTGAGTGGTCTATAAAATTCCTACTTCTGTAACTATTTGAGATTTGTGTCCCCATTCCAACCGATGACAGTGATAAGTACACCATGATTTTGAGGACAATATTTGTAGCTGTATCTACTGTATTAATTGTATGAGGCAAAGTTACTTGACAAGCTTGTTTCAAATTCAATGCACTAAATTAATTATTGAACTCCACTCAGTTTTCTTTTCCACACTGCTTTTGGCTTTATTTCCAAAAGGATATTTTCAAAATGAGTGTTATTATGGTATATATTCTCGTATATATTAAGCAAAATGTATATCACATTTTGTCCCTACAATTATGGTGGTCAAATATAGGATTTTTTGTGTGTGACTGACTTGCTATTGATCCTTGAAATTTTAGTTTTTTTTTAAATGAATTGGGACATTTTAAATATTCTAATTAATTAATTTAATTCTTAGAAATGATCTACCTATTGAGTATCCTTTTAATAACAATATATACATACATATATACATATATATATATATATATATATAAGAAAAAAATATTTAACAATGCTCCAATTGTGCACACTCCTAACCTTACTTAGTAGCAATGTCCAAAAAATCTAAGCTTAAAAGAAGCAAAGAACTCTCATGGAGCAAATATGTACTAAACATTAACACACCTAAAATATTCAAATACATGTACATATAAGATGAAACACCCTAACTATTATGTAAACAATTATTATTTAATTAAAAATTAAGAGTTTTTTTATCGATAAAAAATAAAATAAAATAAAAAAAAACATTCCAAGTGTTTCAACCCGATAACACAATTTTTACAAATTATAGTTCCTTTACACCTAATTACATCAATCTAAGTAAATGACTTGTCCCACATCTATCACACACAAGTGTTAACAACACTAAAAATACACTATGATAGAGAACAGTGATACATAAGCACATTTATTGTCCCCACTTTATATATGACATCAAATAAAATTTACTACACCTTTTATATTAACAATAAAAAATAATATAAATGAGTCTACCTTTTTACTATGAATTCTTTCTATAGTGGACAACCAATTACAATGAGAAAACATGAAAGTTTCCACTTATTTTATTAAAGGGGTGATTTTGTACTAATCAAATCGAATAAATAGGTAGTGATTCCTCATACAACTGTCCTCTATTTAAATAACAGAGGGGATAAACGATAGTTGTGGGAGTAGAACCGCTGTCTTTTTTGATGCGTTTAGGTATAGATGACGATTTTATCCCACAACCGCCGTTTATACCTCTGCTATTATCCTAATTTGAATTCTGCGTCACTTACGCTTTTGTTCTCTACATTTTTGTTTCTTCTTCTTTGTGCTCTCTCTTCATTTTGTTTCAACTCTCTTCACTCATTGTCTTTTGTAAGTTCTTCCGCTTTTGTTCTCATTGCTTATTCTTTCACTTTCGTTCTCTGCTTATTCTTCCTCCACCCTCATTACTCATTCTTCCATTGGTTCATTGTCTTAGATTCTTGTTTGCTTTCGTCACCACTGTTGTTGTTCTTGTTTCTCTTATTGCTTCCACCACCGCACTCCGCTTTACTTCGCCGCAGTTGCCCTCCACGTCGTCGCTACCCTCCATTGCTACTGCTATCACCATTGCCACTTGAGGTTGGTGTTGTTTTTAATTTTTATGATAATTTATATATTTTATTATTTATTATAATTTTATATTTTAGTATTTATAAATTTTTAGGTAATTATTATTAATTTATATTATATTAATTGTAGTTCTTATTAATTTATAATTTTTTAATTTATATTATGTTAATTTTTATAATAAAATTATTAATTAGTTAGATTGTAATTAGAGTAATATATATTATTTTATAAATAATTTAATGATTTATAATTAATATTTTTTATTGAATTGTATGTATTATTAAATTTGTTAATTTTATATTACACGTATATTTATAATTCTTTAATACGTGTTGATATTAAGTTCCGGGGTGTTCGATCCTCACAATTATTTTCTGTGAGAGACTCTTAGTTTCCCGTTTCAGATTTAATACATGTATTTGTCTACTACTTTATAATTTTAATTATTTTTAAAACATTTTTTAAAAAGTAAAAGAGGTTATAGTGACAGTAATTGTATTAAGTATTAAATTGTCCAAATAAAAACTACTAATAGACAATGGTTACAAAATCGCTATCTAATTGCAAAAAAAACCGTTATCATTGACTTTTTTTTTTCCACTAGTATGATTAGAAAAAAAAACTAATGAAATAACTACAATCACATTTTCATCTCACACTTAAATAAACATTCAACAAACACAATGCTTTTATAATGAGAATAATAGGTTTAGACCAAACTAACAAACTTAGTAAATTAAAAGGAAAATGATAACTAGAATCACATGGCACAATACTTTGATAGAGACGTTTGTGGGAGATTTGAAACACCTGGTGATGAGCTTAAGTAGATATAAAGCATAGGGTCACTATCTGAAGCAATAATAAAAGTAGTGAGTGATTGAGTTAACATTATGGGAAGAAAGTATGGTATAAAGGAGAGTAGTCTCTATATGGGTAGGGGGAGATGCATTCATCAATTCTGAAAACAAGTGTGAGAGGTATGTTTCGTATGCGGGGCATTTTATGAACACTATTTTTCAATGTGTATATTAAGATAAATACTTTTTTTAATAAAAACACTTTAATATTCATCTATTTTTGTACTCATTACTCCACTTTAATAGTTTCTTCATTAGCAAAATCTCAATGATTTTTTGCCTAACAAGCAAAAACACTTTTTTTTCTTCTATTATTAGGTCTTTGAATTTTAATCAGAATATATAAACTAATTTTCAGTTTTCGTTAAAGATTGTGTTAATTAATATGTTTAATACTGATTTTTAAGTTCAATTAGAAACAAAATTCACTTCAAACTTGAATATATATCGATGAAAAATGATATTTAAAAATTACAATAAATAACATTTTCTAAATTTGGTAGCAATACCAATTATTTAGTTTCTAAATTTGGTAGCAAAAAGTTTGGTTACTAATTAAATACCAATTTAAAAATCATTTAATAATTATAAAAAACAAAATTTTTTTTAGTTTCTAAAATGCTCTTTAATTTAGTCACTATAACAACTGATTATTTTTTATCTCTAAAAAATTGTTTTTATTTCATAATTTTCTTGTAGTGTATAGACCTTAATTTATTATATTTTATCTATGATTTTTATAACTAGATTACTTTTTGCTTGTTAGACATCCTAACAATGTGATCGAACATTAACTTTTATATATATATATATATATATATATATATATATATATAAAAAAGTGAATTTCAAATTCCATTATTTTGATGATTTGAAATATCTTCTAAAAATTTATAAATTTTAATTCCCTTTTAATTTTCTCATTATTTTACTAAAAAAAATTATATTCACCAAATAAATGAATATTACTCTCTTAAATTACCATATCCAAATTCAAAATAAAATTATTTTTGTATCTCAAATTACTACGTTAAAACTTGGTTATCTATATCTTATTTACAACAATAGTGAAGATTGATATATCATAAAACATAGAAATCGTTCATTCTTTTTCGATAAAAATAAGAAATAAACATAAATTCAATAATTACCCCCATATCATTGTACAACTCTCTACTCCGTCTCGAACATTAATAGTAGCTATCATAATTATTGAACCTTCTTGGTAGAATATAGCTATCAAATGTAAGACAAATACACACCCACAATTTTGTTTCACAAGAATTTTTATATATAGGGTACTGATTCTTAGTATGAATATGCTTAATTTTTTTTATCAACAAATAAAAAAGTAATAAATAAAAATATTTAAGGAATATTTTAACCCTTTAAAAAAACCTACATGAAATAACAAAAATTTTACATAGAATCTATCATGATAAAAAAAAAAAAAACTCTCAAATACTAGATGCACATGATTCGAAACTTGCACTAGACATAAAAAAACATAACAATACAAAAAAATATATCAAAGTCCTTTATCCCATTTAACAGTGTATTATGCCTTTTACCAAAAAATCACTATGTGGCTTGTTAGTGCACATCATATAAATCTTGACTACTTATTATATTAAGTATGAAATGCTTAATTTGATGCTTCCTGTTTTCAATTTAAATTTATAATATTTATAATAATATTTCAGTTTTATATATGATCAATTTTTTTGTAAAAGAAGACAAATCTTATCAACATTTTCTTTCACGGGGTATATAATTGTATTTTTGTGGTGCATCTGATTCAACATGTCACAATTCATTCTTGCTTTCATGTATCAGAATCAGATTATTATAAGAAACTTTCTTTTTAGTTCGTCGAATCTAGCTTCTATTCCGTTGTATTCTTCAATTATTTATAGACCCAGCAAGATTCTCCACTTGATTGTCTTCAGTTAATAATCTGAAAAAAATAAGGTACGGATTGATACAATGAAAAAATTATAGACTTGCATAATTTCAATAAAAATATATACAATATTGTAAAAAGTATATTAATTATTATTTTATGAATAATGGTCCCAATTCATATAAGAATTTCTCACATAAACCAGAATATAGACTGGTTCCTCGCAGACCTAGCTCTAGCCAGTGGCCATTGTTGAACAAGACTGTTCAACAACGTGGGTCATTGCTCCTAACAGAATTACAAGAGTTGTTCATAAATAAAAAAACCCACATGCTACCTTAATCAAATTCATGTCACAGGTGAGCTTTATCTCATCACAAGAAAACAAGTGTAACTGTGTTGAATATTCTAGAGCTTCATCATGCTCAAAAGTCAGTATTGTCAACTATTTATTAAGGTTTTCATAAAAAATAATATACCAATGACTACGTTTTTTAATCACGTGCATGAAACTGTGCACTGACACTTTGTTTATTTTTTTCAAAAGGGCACTCATGTTGTCTCATAGTGAAAGTGAATCACCCTAATCTGGATTTGTTCATATGGGATTACGTATATACATGATGGGTTCGTTTCAAACTTTTTCTTTCTTATGAAATATTTTAACACGGAAAGACATGCCACAAACTTCTTAGTTTAACGTTTGTTTCGAAGAAAAAGCACACGTTTCTTTTCTTTTATAATTCATTGCAAAGATTTAACAAGTAACTAACACAGTTTTTTATGAAAAATAAACAGAACCAACTTGTGCATTTGCATGCTGTCAAATTGAATCAATTGTCGTTTGGATGATTTGAAATCTTTGAATCTGGAGAACTCTGAATGGTAGTTTAACCTTTAACGTCAGCGTCGTGAGGGAGATAAAGCCAATCTGGTACCTTTCAATCTTTTCAAGTAAGAAAAGTATAACCATCTTTGGATTCTGGTGAAAATTTTCCACTTGTGTGCAGTAGATCAAGTGGCAAACTGAAAAAAAACAAAATTAATATTAATTTTTTTTCTAGAAGTCTTCTATCTAAATATTTTGCCAAGATGCAAAAGTGATATGTTGATTAACTATATTTTGTCTTTGATGTGGTGAAGTATTTCTAGTAGAGGTGCTAGGTAGGTTCCCTACACGACATATCTGAAAAGGTTGTGCCACTCCATATACATGAACAACAAATTTGACATAAGTTTTGTCGCATTTGATTTCATATCAGTCGAAAAGAAATAGGTGACAAAACACGAGTTTAGTTTGTGTTACTGTTAATAACAGTTTAATAAAGGCAAGTAATGTTCATTGAATAAACTATTTGTATTCTGCTTGTCTAAAATTAGTCATTCAATCACACCAGAGAAGTCACAACATACATGTACGTAAAACAGTGAAAAACTCTTTACATACCCTAAGGGGAACATAGCACATGCATCGATTTAATGGCCAAATTTTAATGGATTATATTAGTGATGGTAATTATCTTCTTGGACAAAATTAGAATTCAGAGATGGGAGTTTAACCTAATTGAAATTATGTGTTAACTTCTGGTTTGTCGGCTAATTTATGCTAAAATAAGACTAAACGTGTGTTGGTTTCACTTGCACAAACTTAAGACGCATTTTATTTTTGTTTAAATTATAAAAGGTAACCCATGAAAAAAATATGACTTAAACTTTGATTGAACAACTTTTTCTAAAAACAAAAAATAGATAAACAAGTAAAATAAATTAAACTATAACTCTATAGTTTAACTTACTAAAATTTTGTGTTTATGAGAAAATTTAAATTAACTTTTTATTATTTTATCTTCTAAGTCCTTATGAAAAAATTTAAATGTGTGAAAACGAATGTTTAAATATTGATTATGCGTTAGCTTAGAAACAAACACTAAAAGTTTGGAAACAACATTAATTTGCATCGATTTGAAAATGGGACGCGTGGGTCAATAATACAAAATTATGCTTTTAAGTTTGAAATTATATTAATTATTATTTTAATTATATATTTATATTTATGTTGTTTTGAATATTTTTCTTAGTAATAAAAAATACTTTTAAATTGATAAAGATTATTATAAATAAACAAATTAATTACAATTTTTATTTTTATTTTTTATTAACGAGACAAAATAAATAAATATAAATCGTTTTAAAGATGATTCAACACTTTTACATAACAAACGACCAACAACTCCTCTCAAAAGAGAGACCTTGAAAGCTTACCAGAAATTGTCAACTCAAAACCAACAAAGACATCTAAAAAAGAAAAACAACATAAAACTGGAATCAATATAAATAATTTTTATATGGACATCAATATCAATCAAAGGACACAATATTGTCATGGTAATACAAAAGAGTGAGAAACAATCTTAACAAACTCCAACAAACTTTATTCCTATGTTCTTTTATTTAGTGAATCTTTTACTTAATTATTCAATTGTTCTTTTTGAATTCAATATCCGTCTTTAGGGACAAATTATTACTTCTGATAACACGGTACACTTGTTGTAGAAAAGTCATCACCCACTAAAAACATTCATCAAAATTCCTTCCCACTCCTCCATCCTACAAATCCCCTTTAGATCTCTCCATTAGAGAGAATCCTTGTTGTAACTCCTATTCTCTTTCAGACTTCTCCAACCTCCGTATTTAGATTCAAGAACCTCTTTCTACACACCACCGTTGTCTGAGCTCAAACGTCAAATCCATTTCTCCAACATAACCACATTAAATAACCTTAAATCCAAAATATCAAGACCACCAACTTCCCTCCAAGAAGTTTAAGTAATCTTCCTCCTTCTCGAACCCCAACCTCAAAGAAAATTTTTCTGTAATTTCACAATTTCCTTCAATACCAAAGATGGTATCTTAAGAAAGAAATGTAGAACAACATAATAGATGAGAGAACAAACTTAATCAAACAAATTCTTCTTGCCAACGACAAGAATCTACCTTTCCACCTACCCAATATGCTTTTAATTTTTTCCGGCTTGTAACAACTTACGCTCTCTGTCATTTTTCAACCAAAACAGCCTATTATATACCAATATAATGTTTTTCTGAGTAGATAAATTAAAGAAAAAAATGTATTCTTATTTATAGTTAATATATGAATTAATTAAATTTTTAAAATGTTATCCCATGTAAGTTTCTTTTAACAATTAGTCTAAATAGGATAATTAAAATATACTCTAATATCTTATTAAAAATTAAGATTTAAATTTAACTTAATCTATAAAACTGAATTGGCTAGATAAAGTTTACACTTCACTTCTCTATTATAATTGGATTAGATAAAGTTTACACTTGACTTCTGTATTATAATTGGATTTTGATTGATATGAAATGTTCAAACATTTAGTAACCAACTTTGATTATTTCTTCATTCCTCATCTTTATCCAAAAGTAACCTCTAAAATTTACAATTACAAAACCTAATTTCTCTTTCCCATTTTTCTTTCAACAAATAAGGAATAATTTGAATAAAAAAACTTAAGCATTTAAAAAATATTCTAACCCTGTATAAAAGTAAAGTTGTATGTCACTCAGGCACCTGAATCTCCTGTAGTTGCATTTCAGCCCCAAAACTGTTCCATTCTTTTGAGCCCCCAGATCAAATCAGTTGTACATTTACTATTACAAATGAATCTTAAAAAAAAAGAAACACGAATATATTGTTATTTTTAAAATTCAAGCATAGAAAGCATTTAAAGTAACAATTTTTATATTCATAATTTATTTCCACACTCAGGCACATAAACATTGGTCTAATAACTTAATTATGTGTGATTCTTAGACTTAATTGTTACAATCTCTCTCTTAAAATTAAGGGTTGGACCACCTAAAGTAGTTTTTTTATTATTGATAAAAAAAAAACAATCTCTTTATCAAATTCCGTAAAAGTATGACAAATTCTGTTTGTTTGTTAGAAACTGTTCTTTAATTTTATTCATGAGATTTCGTATATAAATTGGCATATGATACATTAGGATAGATAAAATGTATGAACTAAATTGGACTATTATAACAGTAAACTAAATATTAAAAATAATTTGAGAACGGTGAATTCAACTTTTTTTTTTCTATAAAAAAATTATTAAATAATAATTAGTTATTATATTTAAATTATATATTGTTATAGATTAAAACTTATTGATATATAAAATGATTTTAATTATTAATAAAAATTTATAAAATAATTTTTAAATTTATTATTAATATTTTAGATTATAAATTAATTTTAAAAAATAATAAAAATTATTTATAATATAAAGTAGTAAGTAGTTAAAATATCAATAGTTAAATAACCACTTAAAAGTTATTTTATAATTTTTTATTAATAATAAAAGTTAATTTAAATATAAATGATTTTTTAAATTTATAAATATTTTTAATTTAATTAAATAGTAACTAATTATTTATTTCTAAAATTAATTTTTATTAAGTAATTTTTTAATGTGTATAATAGTTTAAAATAATTATAATTTAATGAATTAAATTAGTTTAAAAAATTTAAATTAGATAAATTATTTGAATTAATACTGATAAAAGTTGTATTTTGAAGTTTGTTTTTCAATCTTATAGTTCAACTAATCTATTTAGATGTGACTAGTCTTTAAAAAGTAAATTAATAAATATCTTTTTATCATTTAAAACTTTTTATACACTTTAACTTAGTTAAATATCTGGTTGACTGTGTCAAATGGAAAACACTATTTGATTCTGTCGGTGTCTTCCTTGGTTTCTTAGGGCTATGTGCCCAAGACCCACCCTACAAAACTATTAATCAAAGAACACGTGCTTGAAAATGAAAGTTGACCATTTATTTAATGAGTTTAATATTTTTTTATTATGACTAATAAATATCTCTTACACATCTATCAAATCATGAGAACTATTAATCCTATAAATTAAAACTTATTAGATCTATTGCTAATAAATATGTATTAAATTTTAAAAAATATAACTGCTTATTATTTTATTTATTGTTCATTTAATTATAACTTATAAATATACTAGTATATTTAATTTTAATTTCAGCCACTTGAGTATTGATTAAAATAATAGATAAAATCCAAGGTTCCATTTCCTTTCCATGTCATTTTTATTAAAAATAAAAGTAATGAAGAAAATTAAAATATCAGTGGACCCTTTAGATTTATTCATTTTACTTATTTTATATAATAGCTAATTAAGAAGAAAACATATATTTAATTTTATATAAAATTCACAAAACACCTATTGCAATGCAATAATAGGTGACTATCATTTTAAATCACATTTTTTCCCATATTTTTTAACTATATCACCAACAGTTAGTTACTTTATAACTTTTCTATTTAGTTAAATTTTCAGTATTTTTACCAAATATAAACTTATTTAAGTCAAGTGACTAAATTTAATTTAAGTTGCTTAATTTGGAATTAAAAGGGAGAATGTGAGATTAAATTATTTTAATTATTAGTTATATATAATTTATTATAATCAAAATTATTTCTTGTATCGACAATTTTGCAAAACGTAATTTCAAGAGAATGAATTCTGGTTGAATAAAAAAACATTTTTACACAATATATATATATATATATATAAATTTGTTAAGGAAAAAGTCATTAAAAATTAAATTTTTCTATATAAAACAACTTATTCTTTATTTATAAATTTTAGTAGTACTCCAATCAACACCTTATTATGTTTTTACCATGTATAAATGCAATAATTATGAATAAATATATTTTAGTGTATGTATTTTTGCACATGTGTTGAGATGCACAATTTCAATTTTTTTTTTAATTTTCATTATTTTGAAATTATTTTCCATATTTTAAAAATTGGGTTCTATGCCTCAACATCCTTCCAATCAGTGCTAGGAATTTGAAGAGATAAAACCAGTTATAGGCTAGTTGATAAAATTATACTTACAAGTTTCTATAATACTTTTTAAAAATATATTTGTTATTGTTAACTAAATTTCTTTATAATTATAAAATTGTGTACACTTTTTTGTTCATAACTTTTTAAAATTTTAGTTAATAATAGAAAATAAGTTTGAGTATATTAATAATATATAATATATCATTTTCAATAGCTTTATATATATATATATATATATATATATATATATATATATATATATTATTTTTTTTTTTTATTTTAAAATAAAAAAAAAAAAAAATATATATATAAACACATT
>Ga0123342_1005204_pt1 | contig 19126 bp, 13 predicted proteins | sample Turbeawhitnodule_FD_89960 | JGI IMG/M metagenome (GOLD analysis project Ga0123342, IMG submission 89960) | Root nodule microbial communities of legume samples collected from Mexico - Turtle bean Mexico white nodule | ecosystem: Host-associated > Plants > Roots > Nodule | place: Mexico: Nepantla... | reverse complement strand
TTCTTTATAAACTTTATAAGATAATTTCTTTAAATAATTTTAAATTAAACACTTAATCAATTTAATAAATTTAATTTAACTAATTTATATCAAAATCTAAATACTTATTATAATATTATAAATTAAATTAAAATAAAATAATTATTCTTAAAAAAATAAGTATTTTATATAACATTTATAAAATGTAAATACATTTTTTCCTTTCTCAATTATTATTTTTTAACAATTTACAATTCTTTTTAAATTTTTGAAGATAAATTTTTTAAATAATTTAAAATGAAACACGTAATCAATTTAATTTAAGTAACATATACCAAAATTATTAAAATTAAAAAATTTATTATAATATTAAAAAAATACAATAAACAAGTAAAAATTATAATATTTATTACCATGTTATACATTAAATAAATATAAAATCAATAAATTATAACTATGCGTGGGCTACAACCCACGCTTCCTATTATTTACGTCGGTCATAGTCGACGCAAACTGTATTTTTTTTAAATCTCTACCTACGTCCGTTATGTGTCGGATGACCCAAGAAAAATTACTTTGCGTCGATTTTGCGTGGGTTTGGCCGACGAAAACCATGTCCACACTTAGCCCACGCTAACATGTGGAAGCTAATTCACTGTTTTCTTGTAGTGTGCAGGGTGTGATTATATTTCGAAATAGAAGAATTATGAAAGAGAAATTGAAGAGAGAAGGAAGAGGGAAAGAGAGAAAAAAAAAGAAAAAAGAAAGAAGGGTAAGGTAGGGGAGGGGAGGTCTACGACCTTTAGTCTTTTAGATTCTTACATTATCCAGAAGTCACATATTGTTGGTAAAGAAGAAGGATGGGGAATCTAGATTATATGTGGATTTTTGAAAGATAAACGAGATTGTTGAGGGATGATGGTATGATGAATCAAGGTTCATGAAACATTAATGCTTTCCAAGTAGACATGAGATTCGGGTATCCGAATACTTTAAGTAAAAAGTGAAGATGTGTATAAGGCAACCTATAGATCTTAGTAACAATGTTGTTACAAGGCTAGCATGGAAATGAAAAATTACGTGGAATTAATTTATTGTAAGAGAAGGTTGATTAGTTACATTCAATATTGTAAGAATCTTAAGTACTTGTTTGATCGGACGAGATTAAACACAAGACAAAAGTTAATGGTGAAGTTATTAAAAGTGTAAGATTTCAAGTTTTTGTAACATCGGGGGAAGGAAAATTTGGTAGAAACTGCCATGAGTAAGGAGATATTTCAAGTGTTTGATGTAATGGTTAAAAACTAAAATTAATGGAGAGTTAAGAAATAAGTGGACTGAGAATTTCATTATGAAAGTAAAGGGGGAAATATGAGGTTTAAGATAAGTTGTTTGTATTTGCAAACAAGAAGTTAGAGAACATAGTCTAGTATAAAAGTTATAAAAATGATTTAATGTACATCACGCATAACTACGATAATATTTGAAGAAGTTTTGTGATGATTCAACATAAAGAGGAAGTGGCTCTATAGGTCCTTGTCTGTCTGACCTATAAAAGATTGAAGTGGAGTATCAAGGACCTGGGATAATGTTACAACCATTGGATGTGACTAGGTAGAAATAAAGTTGTGTTGTTACATGTGTGGTTCCTTTTCCACAAACAATGAGAGTACATAATGGAATCTGGATTGTGGTAGTGTTCATAGATGATATCTTCATCTATTCTCATACAAGGGAAGAACATGTAAAACATCTTAGAACTGTCCTGAACATTTTGAGAGAAAAATAGTTATTTGCTAAACTTTCAAAATGCAATTTTTGGATGTCAGAAATACAATTTTTCGGACACGTTATCTCTATACATGGAATATCAATAGATTCTTCTATGTGGAGGTTGTACTTCAGTGGGAATGTCTTAAAATTGTTACAGAAATTAGAAGCTTTATGGGGTTAGTAGGATATTATAGGAGATTTATAGAAGGTTTTTTCTAAAATAATTGCTCCTCTGACCCAATTGACTAGAAAGGATAATCCTTTTGCATGGACTAAACAATGTGAGAGAAGCTTTGAAGAGTTGAAAAGAAGGTTGACTAATGTTCCTGTATTGACAATTTCTGATACAATCAGTCTTTTGAAGTTTTGTGTGATGCTTCCTATCAAGGATTGGGTTGTGTTCTAATACAGAATAAGAAATTTGTTGCCTACACTTCTTGTCAATTAAAGGTGCATGAAAGGAACTATCCAAGTCATGATTTAGAATTGACAATAGTTGTCTTTGCTTTAAAAATACAGAGACATTTTCTTTATGGAGTTAGTTTTAATGTGTTCAGTGATCATAAAAGCTTGAAGTATTTGTTTGATCATAAGGAGCTTAATATGAGGCAAAAGAGGTGGATTGAATTTTTAAAAGACTATGATTTCCAGCTAATATACCATCTTGGGAAGGCAAATGTTGTTCGTTGAGTCATAAAAAGATACAAACATCATCGCTTATGATTAGAGAGCTAACATTGATTGAAGAATTCAAGAGTATGAATTTGGAGGTTTCCATGTCTTCAAATTTCATTAGTTGTAATACACTGGTCTTCACGTACGCGTCCCATGTCTTCATGTACGCGTCCCATACTATAGGGAGAGGATGTATTGCTATTGTGGGTCACCATATAAGTCGAACCGCTCATGTGTTATCATTAATGTTTACGCTGCATGCATTTTGAGTGATAAGATCGTTATATGGGAAGCTTTGTCTGCTTTTAGAAGTCTTCATCAAGACAAGGTGTGGTGTTGTTGTGGTGATTTTATTGCAGTCAGGTGTGCTGCAGAAAGGAAAGGCATTAGAGGAAATGCTAGCAATAAAAAGGAAATCAGAGGCTTCAATGATTTCATTGGAAGTAACCTGATGGAGGATTTGCCTATTGTAGGTAAGAAGTTCATATGGTATAAGGCAGATGGATCCGCAAAGAGTAGGCTAGACAGAATCCTAGTATCCGAAGAATGGCTCCAAGTATGGCCAATGAGCAAGCAATATGTACAAGCAAAGGAGGTTTCAGATCACTGTGCAATAGTGGTGAAATCCTGGATTAAAGACTGAGGTCCAAAACCATTTAAATCGATTTACGCATGGCTCCTGGAACCTGGGTTCAAGGATCTGGTGAGGGATAAATGGATGTCATATGAGGTGCAGGGTAATAGTATAGCCAAAGTCAAAGATAAACTCAAACGTTTAAAGTTTGATCTTAAAGAGTGGAATATGAGCGTTTTTGGGAATCTTGAGGATAACAAGCGGAAGATCATGAAGGAGATTGATAATCTTGATGTCAAGGATGGCCTATGTGATTTGATGGAGGATGAAAAGTTAAGAAGAATGGAGCTAGTTAGTCAACAGAGATTGGTAGAGAAAAAGCTGGAATCCCTGTATAGGCAAAAAGGCAGGTCAAACTGGTTCAAATATGGGGACTCTAACTCTAAATTTTATCACTCTACTATCAGGTGGAGAAGAATCAAGAATGAAGTTAAAGGAGTTGAGTTAAATGGCCAGTGGTGTGAAGAACCGGACGCAGTGCGAAGGGAAGTAAAGCGAGTTTTTGAGGATAGGTTCAAGGCCACCCCTGATCTAGGAGTGAGGCTCGGAGCCGTGGACTTTAAATCTCTTCCCGAAGAGGTTAGCTTGAGGATGGTTGAGGTGTTTTCTGAGGAGGAAGACAGGGAGGCAGTGTGGCACTGTGAGGGATCTAAGAGCCCGGGTCCAAACGACTTTAACTTTAACTTTATTAAAGCCAACTGGGAGACCCTAAAGGAAGACATTATGGAAGCAGTGCGTTGCTTTCATGAGACAGGGAGCCTTCCGAAGGGGTGTAATACGTCTTTTATTGCTCTTGTTCCGAAGGTAAAAGATCCTATCATGATTGACCAATTCAGACCTATTTCTCTTGTGGGAGCCATGTATAAGATCATCACCAAGGTCATGTCGCTTCGGATTAAGGCTGTTATACCTATGGTCATCGATGAAAATCAATAAGCTTTTATGAAAGGTAGGGGTCTGCTAGAGAGTGTTCTGATAACCAACGAGGTGATCGAAGAGGTACGAAGAAGTCGGAGGAGTGGAGTGTTTCTGAAGGTGGACTTCGAAAAGGCATATGACTCGGTCAGGTGGAGCTTTCTTTTCGATATGTTAAATAGGCTGGGGTTTCACGTGAAATGGATTAAGTGGGTGCAAGGTTGCTTAGAATCAACAACAATGTCTATTTTGGTCAATGGAAGTCTGATAGAGGAGTTTAGACCGACTAGGGGTCTGAGGCAAGGTGATCCTATGGCTCCGTTTCTCTTTCTTATTGTTGCTGAAGGACTGGCTGGTCTAGTACGTTTAGTCTTAAAGGAGAACCTACTAAGTGGAGTGAGAGTGGGGAGAACTGAGCTTGAATGTTGTATGTTACAGTTTGCAGACGACACCATGTTTATGTGTGAAGATTCTTTTACTAATATCTTCACTATCAAGGCAATTCTAAGGGTTTTTGAGCTAGCATCAGGTCTCAAAGTTAACTTGCATAAGTCTAAGCTGGCAGGTATCAAGGTTGGAAGGAATTCGTTAGAAACATATGCGAGAAGTCTCAATTGTGGAGCAATGCAGATTCCTTTCAAGTACCTGGGGTTACAAGTAGGTGGAAATCCTAGGAGAACGCAGTTCTGGGACCCAGTTGTGGATAAAGTTAAAGCTAGACTCAGTGCTTGGAAGGGGAAATGCCTGTCACTAGCAGGTAGAGTATGCTTGGTTAAATCGGTCTTAACCTCCATACCTTTGTTTTACTTGTCTATATTTAAAGCCCCAATATCAGTGTGCAAAAAGATTTCTAGCATCCAGAGGAGGTTCATTTGGGCTTGGGGGGCTGATCATAATCGTATTTCGTGGGTTAGTTGGGAAAATGTGTGCAAGGCAAAGGAGGAAGGGGGTCTATGGGTTAAGGATATTAGAATGTTCAACTGTGCGTTACTAGCAAAATAGAATTGGAGGATGTTGAGTGAGGAAAAGGGGAAATGGAAAGATATTCTAGCTTCTAAGTATTACACGGGGGGAGTAAGAACTGAAGTGTCGGGCAACTACTCTTCTTGGTGGTGGAAAGACCTATCTAGGACTTGTAGTGAGGGAGAAGGCGATGGATAGTTTCAGAAATCGGTTGTATGAAATGTCGAAGCTGGTGACAAAGTCAGATTTTGGGAAGATGTCTGGGTGGAGAACAATAAGCTTAAAACTATGTTTCCCATGCTATTTTCTATTTCGTTGGACCAAGGAAAGACGGTGGATGAAGTATGTACTTGGGAGGATGCAGGATGGAACTGGAGGTTAAGTTGGAGAAGGCCTATGTTCAACTGGGAAAGTGCTATGGAGGAAGATCTGATAAATCTTCTTACAGGAAAGAGTCTATGCAAGGAAAGCAAGGATACTTTAATATGGAACGGGGAACACGATGGTGTGTTCTCTGTGAAATCTGCTTATTCGACCTTGTGTAGTCAAGCAAATAATGGCCTGCATGACATATTCTCATCCCTCTGGTTAGCTACAGCAGTACCCAAAGCGTTATTTACAGCTTGGAGGATTTTGCTTGGTAGACTCCCAACCTTCGACAATTTAATTCGGAGAGGTATGGTTGTAAACTCTCCCCTGTGTGTGTTTTGCAAGGAAACTCAAGAAACAACACAACACCTCTTTCTAGAGTGTGCTTATGCACAATGTGTATGGTCCCTTTGCTTAAGATGGTTAGGCATCTCGTATGTGCAGCATAAGGACATCTTAATTCACTTTGAGAGTTTTCATTTGTCTCATCTCAATGTTAAACAGAATCAAGTTTGGAAGGGAGTATGGGTTAATATAAATCGAAGTATTTGGGATCAAAGAAATCTAGTTGTTTTCAAGCAAGGGACAACCGATGCAGAAGAGATCTTCCACCTAGCCCAACTCTCAGTGTGGCTTAAGCTGAAGTTTGGGACAACTTTCTTTAGTTATGCCTTCTCGGATTGGATTCTCAATCCCAGTCAGTGCCTGCAAAGCTGCTATTGCCGAGGGTCTCGAAATACACAGTCCTTTTTCGATGTTCGAAAGGAATTTGTGCTGGATGGGGCAGGGCTGGTGGGGGTAACTTTGGTATCTTCGGCGACGGGAAGGTATGTCGGGTGACTGGTTTAGTGCAGGGAAAGGAAGGGCAGGGCGTGATCTCAGTGGTTATATGAGAAGTAGGGGACCACTATTGTATAACTTTAGTAGTTGGGGGTTTGAGGTAGGCACATACAAGATTGGGTTTTATGTTGTATAGCAATGCCAATCCAGCGTCAGTGGAGAAGCCAGTGAAGGAGGCAACACTGTTGGACTAGTGTACACGACAATAGTAGAGCCGAATCATGCAGAATGCCTGTGGGTGTCATATAGCACTGAAACCTTCTCCAATTAGTGTCTCTACCTTTGAGTATCTATAAAGGAAGTGTCCTGAAGTTGAGGGGCTTTAGAAGAAGCTCAGGGAGCAATCTTTGCTGTGTAGGAGCACATAAGAGGGTTGGTCCAACTAGTTGAAAGGAGTGGTTTAACAACTGTTTGGGATACGTTTGTAAAGGGAGGTAGATGTGAGATGACTGGAGCTGCTGCTATATTTTCCTGGCTGACTCCCTCTAGTCACGAAACAGGGATATACTATTGTTGTGGAGATGTCACTTTTTTTGCTGTTTTTTGTCTTCTGGTTTGTCATTGCATATGGAAAGGCACCTAAGTATAGGTTGCTGGATTGCAGATATGGTATCATAGAATTAGTTAGTTTGGAGTTGTGGTTGTCACCTTTTAACTACCAAGCATGAAAAGCCAAGCACAATATAACTCCTAGCCCGTACCTTCTGTGGTTTGTTTTGGAAGAGCAACTTTGTGGCCTGTTGTGTTGTAGTTGCAGGGGCCTGTTAAATTAGAAGTATGCGTGCCGAGTCTGTTGTGAAGAATGGTTGCTATTTCAACATCTTGAATCCATCGTCTCAATTTTCGGTTTGGAGGGTTGTTGATGGTTACATTGCCAATAAGCTTTGATGAGTGTTGTTTTGGAGTTGCTGCGATGGATTTCTGTGGACTATGTTCGGTGTAAAGCCATATTTTGTCCTAGTTGGTTGGTAAAGGTTTTATTTTGATGTATATCTATCTGTTGGGGAATATGGTTAAATCTTAGGAGTTATATAGGGTAGCTCTTTCATGTCCAGCAGGTCTTTGTGAGCCCGTGTGTGCTCTTTGACGGTTTAGACATTAAGGTGTCATGTATACGGGTTGGGGCACAGCTGAAGTGCCTCTTTTTAAAGTTATTAATTCTTTGTTGATAAAAAGAAAATAACTAATGAATTTCTAGAGAAGATGAAGGATAAACACTTGGAAGATTCAAAATTGAAGAACATCATGAGCTTATTAAAAACTGACAAAGCTAAAGACTTCTCTTTAAGAGTGGATGCTATTTTGAGATTCAAAAATAGAATATGCATACGAGAGGATAATGATATAACGCAAACAGTATTATATGAAGGTTATAAAAGCAAACTTAGTTTACATCCAGGAATCCAAGATGTATCAAGATCTCAAAAAGTCTTATTGGTGACATGGCATGAAGAATGATGTAGCCAAGTTTGTAGTTGCTTGCTTGACTTATCAGAAATCAAATATTGAACAACAACGGCCTAAAGGCATGTTAACTCAGTTAGCCATTCCAGTGTGGAAGTGGGACAATATCTCAATGGATTTTGTTACCCACTTACAACATACTTTGAGGAAACATGAGCCTGTTTGGGTCATAGTTGACTGGTTGACAAAGACAACACACTTTCTACCTATAGATTTGAGAATCTCTATGCAGAAATTGGCTCAGATTTATATAGACGAGATAGTCAGATTGCATGGTGTACCCTCTAGAATAGTTTCAGATAGAGATCCTAGATTCACCTCCAGATTTTGGCAAAGGCTTCAAGAAGCCTTGGGGACTAAACTCAGACTTAGTTCAGCATACCATCCTCAGACTGATGGACAACTAGAGATAACTATCCAGCCCTTAGAGAATTTGCTCAAGACTTTAGTGTTAGATCATTTGGGTAGTTAGGATGAAATTCTACCTTTGGTAGAGTTCACTTACAATAATAGCTACCAAGCTAGCATATGAATGGCTCCTTTTAAGGCATTGTATGGAAGAAAGTGAAGGACACCTCTGTGCTGGTTTCAGGATGGTGAAAGTGTGTTAATTGAACCAAAATTAATACAACAAGCCAATGAGAAAGTCAAAATGATTCAAGAAAGATTGAAAACATCTCTCAACAGGAAAAATTCTTATGCATGTCAAAGAAGAAGACCTTTAGAATTATCTGTGGGTGAGCATGTCTTTTTGAGTGTTACACTGTTCACTGGTGTAGGAAGAGCACTCAAATCCAAGAAATTGACTCCTAAGTTAATATGACCTTATCAAATTCTTAGAAGAATAGGCCCTATGGCTTATGAAATCGCTTTGCCTCCTCCTTTAGCTAACATTCACAATATTTTTCTTGTATCCCAGCTAAGAAAGTACTTACCTGATCCCACTCACATTCTAGAGTTTGATTCCATCCAGGTCAAAGAAAATTTGTCATTTGAAGTGAAGCCAATCAGAATTTTAGATTCATAAGTGAAACAACTTTGTGAAAGAAGTATTCCCATGGTGAAAGTATTATGGGATCTCATTTATGGAGACTCCATTTGGGAAATTGAAGAGGAGATACGAGCCTCATACTCTAATCTATTTTCTGGTAAGTTCATTTTCGAGGACGAAAATTTTTGTAGTTGGAGACGATGTAAAAACGTAAAAAACTAAACTCCGTAACCCCTCCCCTCACCTTTTTTTTTTCTCTCTTTCCCTCTCCCTTCTCTCTTCAATTTCTCTTCCATAATTCATCTCTTTCTAAATCTAATCACCCCTTGCAGTAGTTGGGGAGTCAGACTACATTTCTACCTGATCAAATTTTCAAACAAAGAAAGTTCATTTTAACTCTAAAGATCCCTTATTATTTGTTTTACTTTATGATTTAGTCATCAATCTTAGTGAGGCCAGTTGAGCAAAGTGTTTCTCTCAACTTGATTAAGCTCATACTAAAATTTGGTAATGTTTGGATAACTTGCTCTAGGTTCCTAAACTTTGGAGTGGTTCCCCTATTTGAGGTAAAATTTCCATCTAAATAAGGAATTTCAGGTAAAGGAAGCTAACTTTAATTTTTAATAGTACCCTAGACAAGAAGAAGATCTAAATATGGAGGGGACGTGGTCCCATTATTCAATTTATCTTGCCAGGGATGTTGTTTGTTTATATATTGTTTAAACTTGTAGAAATATTAGATTTTGATAATTTAGTATTTAAGTGTTGTTTTTTTTATGTTGTTAAATAGGACTTTTGAATGTTTTGGATTGAGTTTTGAATGATATTGTATGATTAAAATGGTATGAAATTGAATTCATACTTTTGGGATAATGTATGGACTGGTGTTTGTTTGTGTATTAAGTATTGATGCCTATGTGGTAACAAAGATCTCTGAGCTACACTGATGATCTAAGTCACATAGACTAAGATATCAGGTTGTGAGAAACTGATGGAGGAGTTCATGCACACTATGACATATGAGATGCACGACTTGGGCTGTATTGAACTTACCCTAATCCTTTCTCTTGGATTTGCTGATAATCTTTAGATCAAATCTTAGTCTCTAGTATGACTTACTTAATACGGGTCTTGCGGAAGACGTTAGTTGTTATTATGTTTGCTGAATATCCTGAATGTGTAGAACCATGTGAGATCTATGTGATTGTTTTATGTTGGGATTTGAAGAAAATTGAATAATTCTGAAATTGATTCATGTAATTTGGTTTACTCTTTTGATTTAATTGTGTATATTATAAAAGTTTATTTTCACTAGTTTACCCTTACTTTTTTTGTTATGTTGTGAACTGCGATGATTGTACTATGTACACGAGCAACTGATCATATAGGTGTAGGAGGTCCTGGAAAGCTTTAGGATGTTTTAAATCTTATATTGTAAATGTTTGTATTTCTATAAGTCATAATCTTGTAATGGAAATGTTTTGAAATACTCCAAGCTTGTATAGAAACTAGTAGAACTTGTATTTGAAAAATTTGTCCATAAACATTGACCGAAAAAGATAACACCAATCATCAACATCGTAAAAATAACCTTCACTAATATTTGTTTAAATAATTGTAGTCAAAATCTAAATTGAGAAAGAGTTTTACAAATATTATATGAAAAATCTTGACGAACTTGATAGAAAAATAACACCAATCAACATCTACTACTAAAAATTATTGATATTTTTATTTTTAATTTTTTCACAATTATTTTATATATATATATATATATATATATTTTAATTTGGTGATAATTAAAATATTTTATAAAAAAATTTTACTAAATTTAAATTATCTTATCTAAACAAAACATTTGAAAAATAAAATAATTTAAAATAAAATAAAGTTAAATTTAATGTATTTGAATGTATTGTAAATTATGATTTTTTTAATCCAAATACAATGTTTTATTTAATAGAATCCACGCACAGTGAAGAAGTAAGAAGACTAATATTTTTTTAAATGAAACTTAAATTCATTATCTTTTAATAAAATTATACTCTTTCCCTTATTTTATTTAAATATTATAATAATTAAAACTTAAATAAAATAAAAAATAAAGTCTTAAATATGAAATATAAAATATAAATAATTTTATAATAAAAAGTTGATGGTATTAGATATTAAAAGTATCATAGAAATTGTACTATTACTAAATTATAAACTTTTCTGCGAAAATATAAAAATTACATTTTTTATAATTTTTAATATAAAATTAAATAAATATCTATAATTAAATCTACTAACTTATTACTATATTTATATATATAAAAAATAAGAAGGATTATTTTATTTTATTAATAACAAAACGATAATAAATACCATTTTAAAATTAAATCTTCATGTATTTTTTAACACATTTCTTAATGCATTAATTAGTAAGAATTAATCTCATTTGTGATAACATGAAAATCGTTATTCAGGGTTCTTGCATGTAGAGATTGTTCCTGCCGGTTGACTTACTTCGTTGGTTGACTCCAACAGCTGCTTTGCCTTTTTCTATCTTCGCTTGAGAATCCAACATTCTTTATTAAGAAACCTCTCACCTGCAAAGACAAATGGGGGTCCTAGCGGTCGTTTTCACTCTGACGCTCAAGTCAGTATTAGGGCAAACAAACACCAAGAGTGTATATTAGCTTTAGTCTTAGAAACTGTATACCTTGCTAGGGTTCTTGGCACCCTTTATATAGGTTGAAACTAGGGTTTACCTTGGTGTTGTCACTCTCATCTAGGGTTCCTTGGGAAACGTCCTTGTGCTACTATTTGCATAATCTTAGCGTATCTGGAACATGAACTTCCCTTAACTGGAGTTCAACGAATAACACAGTGGCTGCTTGGGTACCAACTTGTGCATCTAATCTCTAGTGTCATCTGTTTTGTGGGTGCCCTAAGTATTCACGTGCCATGCATGCAACTTTTCCTAAAAATCCTAACCCTAATGGGCCTTAGCGCCTCCCAAGATTATTCATACGTGTCGCGCCTTCATGAACTATATACACCACATGCATGGATCCTTCGTGACTTAGGCTTCCCACATATCTCTTGTCTTAATTGTTAACTTAGCATAACTCTAGGGTCCACCTTACATGGCCCTCCACAACGTTCATACCACCGATGTCCGATCTTCTCCCTTTGCTGGAGAGGTCCGATGTCGATCTCCAACATCGGGGTTTATGATACCAATGTCCAAAGACTAACCAACCCCTGGTAGGTGCGTCTAGGACCCACCTTACGTAGCCCCTGTCCATTACCAAACATCGGTGCGCGATGTCTGAGGTCAGTCCCTGAATCGATGACCAAGGACTGGTCGGGGCAGAGATGAAACTGAGTTATCCTTTCTATAGTGTAAATGTCATCTAAGAAAACCTTAAAAAAAAATAAGGGAATAATGTTTCAATAATTAAATCATTCAATTTTTTTATTAAAAAATCATTTAATACTAATATTTTAAAACTTTATTTTTTATTTTATAATTTTTTAGTTAAGTGCAAATATGTTATTTTTAAACAAAATTAAAAATATATTTATGAATTTATTGAAAATATAAGAGAATGAATATTGTTTATTAAAAAATATAGATGTTTATTTAAAAACTAGAGAGAAATGTATCTGTTACTTTATATAAAATATAAAATAACTGTGTATTTTAAAAATAATAGAAATTTTGTTAGTATCATTTAGCATAATATTACGAAACATTAGTGAAGTTTATAATATATGTGTTTTATCACAATACTAATAATTGTTTAAATCAATAATTATATGTTAATACTTTTTTTTTTTCCAGAAGTGTATTCCTTGTTCTAATCTTTAATGAAACAATGTCATGATTTGTTTTTGCTGGAAAAAAAGAGATATGTGTGGGCTTTCTTGCACCCCACAATATTATGAAGAATAAACTTTTCTTATTATTTTTTTAAAATCCTAAAATGCCCCTAATTCTTAAAAATTCTAAAACTCTCACTTTTATTTTCTTCTTCCCAGCGCAGCCGCAACTCCCAGTCTCCAGATTTCCATTTCGTGCAGTGTCATTCTAGAACTCCACATTTCTTGATGTTTTAGGGTGATCTTGACAACTTGAAGGTAAGTAAAATTTATGATTTTTGGATTTGTATTTCTATTTTTTTTGGGATTTTTGTTTCCACATTTCATCTATAATATTTCAGATAATGCAATCCAGTAGTTTTACGGAATAAAGAATCCGTATATGTTTTTTCACATTCTGGATTATGGAATCCGTAGAAATCCCAGATTGATTCTTTCGGTAAAATTTCGGATTGGTAGTTTCAATAATATTTTGAATTGCTGTTTCCGGTAATATTCCAGATTGATGAATTCGTAGCACATTATTCAATTTCGGATTGATGAATCCGTAGCACATTATTCAATCTCGATTTCCAGTAACCACAAAAACTTCATAACCACTAATGATTCTAAAAAAATACTTAATTCTTATTTCTAGAGCAACGTAGGCTATTCCTCCACCTTGCTCCGCACAACTACAAAGACCTTGCATTAACACCTGATATGAATGAAAAAGATGAACAGTGACAAAGAAACTCCAATGCCCCTTTTCAAATAATAGGTCAAGGTCAATTTTGAAATTTTTAAAATTGTGGGAGTGCAGGAAGAAGAAGCCTTAGTAATTTCATGGGCATCAAGCCCAAATAACAAAGTGTATTGAGTAATAACACCATTCCATATATGTTTCTATTTTAAATTATTTAGTTTTTAAAATATTTTTTTATGAATTTATTAAAATTTATTAAATTTTTATTTTTAATTTTAAAAAAATTATCATCAAATATAGAAAATTATTTTAATATTAAATAATATTTAATAATTTAAAAATATCAGTTAACAATGTTTTTCCATCTAACATTATTTTTTAATTAAAGTTGATAAAGGTATTTTCAATTCACATTATAAGAAGCTTTTTTTTCCTATTAAGATCATTTCTAATAATCATTTTGACCCATATTGATTAAGATTATTATTTTTTAATTCTTTGGTCATAGTTTTTTTCTCTCTAATGTGGATAGAAAAAACTTAATTGATAAAATTAAAATTAATCCTAATTATAATTTTTTTTATATAATATTATAAAAAAATCTTAACAAAAAATACCGTTAATGTTAATATTTTTTTTATAATATCAATAAAAAACCAATTATCTCTACTGTTTGATGCTTATTAACGAATAATTACAATCAATCTTAATATATAAAAAATTCTATTTAACATAAAAATATATTAGATTGATGACGTTTTAATTAAATTTGATTCGAAAAGAGAATATAAAGAAAGAAGACAAAGTTAAGAAAAAAGAAAATATGAAATTTTAAAAAAATATTATTTTATAATTAATTATTTTTTTATAAAACCATCTAAATACATGTTATCACATAAAAAATAATATTAAAAAGAAGAAATTAAGACCAAATCCATATGAAAATAAATAAAGACAAAAACTCTCAAGAATAGGATAAATATCTTATGCATTAGGTGTTTGAAATTAACTAGAAAGATATTTTAAATTTTGTAAATTTAAATTTTGTAAAATACAAATGTACATGGATAAAGATAATAAAATATACTACAGGCTCAACTTATACATGATAATAGTAGTTGATTTAAATTAAGAAGGTTTAATTTTTATTACTAATTTATGTAAGTTATGTTTATACGATATATATTGTGAAATTTAACTTATACATAATTTTATAATTTATAAAAATTGTGAAATTGTAAATCTAATTTTTATCAATAATTTACTAGTTAAATAAAAATGACGTAATGATGAAAAAGAACTCTTAAAATAATATTTTTTTAACTTTATTGATTTTACACTTCAGTTCTATCTTTTAGTTTGTATAGCATATAAATATAAATAAATAAAAAATTGTTTCACACTAAATTAGAAGAAATAAGGAATGAAAATTGTTATAATTAATGGAAAGATGGGATGCTCTCGGGTCCATTTTTTTAAAAATTGGGTAAATTTTGGGGTTGCTCTCGGGTTTACTCTCGCTCAAGCGAGAGGATTTTCACTTGGGCGAGACCCATTCTTGCTCAAACGAACAAATTTTCGCACAAGCTAGACTCTGTAAAAAAAAAAAGAAAAAAAATATTTTTTTTTTTTACTTTTGAAAGCCTAGTTTTTTATTGCATATTGTTTTTAAATAAAAATTCTAAATTTTATTTAAAAATATGATTAAAGAAACTTAGTTATGTGTTTAAGTGAATTTTGAGATATATTTGGATTATTTAGAAAGTTTAAATTATGGTGTGATTGAATGGTGTGATGATATGTTAAATGAAGTATGCATTAAGGTGAAAGTATGATCAAGACATAGTATTTTCAGGAAAATAAATACCGTGTTGAGATTTTTATTAGGGTGTATTGGTTTGTGAATATCCTGTGAATGAGATGATCCCGATTCTACTGATATAATGGAATCAAATAAATAAAGTTATTCAGTTGGTGAAAGTCGAAGGAGGTTCATTTGGCTGAGTCTGAGGTTTGAAAGAACTGATCAAAGCATATAAAATGATTTACCCTGTCATATGCGATGATGAGATATTGAGATGATTATGCGCATGACTGTGTGGATTTCACAACAAGTAGTATGACAAATGCAGGTCTCTGGATACTAATTTCAATACATGAGTCTTTCCGAAGTAGAGTCAAGTGTTTATGTGTTATGAGTCAGTAGAAGTCTAACACGAGAAAGATGAATTGTGAATTTTGATAGACACTTGATGGTTATGTGAAAATGCATGAGAATTCATGGCTTTATGTGGATATTTAAAGTAATATTTATATTAGAAGTTTTAAAAATAACTAGCTTACCTTTTTCTTTGTGTTTGTGGTTGTTTTCCTTAATCTGTGATGATCGTGTATTTACACAGAAGAAAATGATGTTACAGGTGATAGAGCTCCTCAGTGAGAAGCTGAATGATGAAAGTGATTATTTATTTTTTTTAATATTTGTTTTAATTTTATGTAAATATTTAAAGTCATATGAAGAAGGATATGTTTTTAAACACTATATATTGTAAACATATTTGTATTGTGTTTATATATTTATTTTGATATTTCATACAAATTATGGTTATTATATATGAGAAAAATATAGAGATGTTACATAAATCACTTGTTATTAGCTATTTGTTTTATTGTGTAACCCAAAAGTATTTATCTCTTCCAATCATGTCATTATAACGTATCATGTATTTTTTATTGTCCTAATCAAACCAATAGTTAGTTGCTTGTGTTTGAATTCTAAATTTGTATTTTTTTTCCAGCTTATTTTAAACAAAATTAAATGAAAAAAAACTTTTATTTCATTAAATTTGTTTTATCATATATACCAACATAAAGAGTGTAGATGAAATATCAACAATGTGGATGTAAGTCACATGTTTCATGTGTTAACTTATTTTTACAACCCAATTAGTGAAGAAGATGACCAAGGAAACGAGAGACACTTTACACTTTGATCAGTCATCTCAGCATATAAGATAATACCCTACCAAATATCGAAATGACCTCAATAGAAGAAGAACCGAACATAGACCAGAGCATCAGATGTTCTTTATTCTGGTATTTTTACAAGAAAAATGTTTATAAATAAATTGGAGTCACTTTGGGGTACAAATAGAAGAATAAGCAAGAGTGGGGTGTGCTTAGTGGTTTGAGTAGGTTGTGCTTAGTAATTTGGGCTTGTGCCAAACCCACCTTTCATGATATGTGCACCTAGGTTTAGGTTTCTTTGACCTACCTTCTAAAAGGTTTATCATAAATGACACCCCTACTCCTTTATCTTGCTCTCACTCTCTCCTATATAAAGGGTGTCTTGTCTCATGTATTTACACATTAAATTTGAATATAGTAAAGAAACTCTGCAGTAGTGTTTAGTGAGACTAGTGTTATCCTATTATTGGGTCTTATCTTGAGTGTGCATCACCCCAAGTGGCGGCTCTTTCACTACTCATCTTGGAGTTCCTTCTTCTCTAAGTGGCGTGACAACCCCTCTTCTTCTATAAGCTCCCTTCACCCCCTTCCTCTTTTTATCTTCTTTCTGGGCCACCATTCCCTTTCCTCTTTATGTTATTATGCTTTTCTTTTATTTTGGTTTTCACTTGTCATTCTTCATCTTATGTTCTTTTCATTTTCGCAAGTTACCTTCATTATCATAATCACCATATTTTTGTTTTTCTCTTTGCCCTTTAGAAGTGAACCTTCACACTTACTTAACCACTTGGTTAAGTTCGTGTCCAGTGGGAAGCTTATTTGGGTTCTCACCTTAAATTGTTAATCTCAAAAAGCTTAATCAAAAGTGAAACCTCTAAAATGTGTCAATCTAAAATCAACTCACATCATGTGATATTCAGAGCATGATTTTAATTGTGCTTATCTTTTCTGAGTTGATTTTCTGATTTAAAATTCCAATACATTTTAATTTTGCTTTTATCTTCAAGCAATTTAAATTTCGGTTTTCAATTCAGTCTTTAAATTCTTGTCCTTTACAATTCCGCCTTTTTATTCATTAAACACTTTAAATTCTGATTTTGAATTATTTTGTGTCAATTTTTTTCCTATCTCTTTTGCTTGAGTCTTATGTTCTTATTGTTTTAGGAGTCTTACATCCATTCAGCTTATTTTGATTTTAATTATGAAGAACAATCAAATGACAAGTTGTTCGAGTAGTGGTTTATTTCATTCCAAACATAGAATGAAAATGTTATATGAATTGAATCCCAATCTAATATCTTTTCCAAAAATTGAAAAATGAATTCAAAGATCCACGAACAAAAGAATATGGAAATTTTGAATCCATAAAAATCAAGATAAAAAAAAATAATTTGAGTGCATTCACATTTCAAATTTCAAATTACTAAAGGGAATTCTAAGTATATGGCAAATTGTTTTCATACTTGTGGAATTTAATCTTTCTTGTTTTAACAATTTCTAAGGACATTAAACCTTCATAGTTAAAGTTTAAGTAAGTTTGTTTGAGTCTTCCAAAAGTGCTTTTCTTGTTTGTCTTGTTTGAATTTTTGTCATTATCTTAATTCCAATTGGGTTTAACTTTCTTTCTTTTATCTTTTTTTGCTTGTCTTCAAATATTTCTTAAGTTTTATTGGGAATTATTTGGTGAGGAAGTGTTAAGAGCTTTGACCTCTTTCACTTGAAGTGTTGCTACCAAGTGTAGACCTTTTGGAGTGCATGCACTCCAAAAGTACGTGATCAATGATCAATGAATCCATCAAATTGAACAGTACGTGATGTTATGTAATTAACTAGTAATGTTATGCAATTTGAATTGATGTTAACCAAGGTGATATAAACCTGAGATGACAGACTCAAGTAAAAAATTATTAACAAGCACCATAAAATATAAAAAAAATCTATGAAATCTAGCTTAAATATCACCCCAACAGTAACAAAGAGATTGAAGACAAACACCTCCAATTCCAAATCATCATTTTCGTTCAAAGTTGTATGATAATCCAAACTACCTGATGAACTATTGTTATGCTCTGAATATAAGGACATTGTCAATACAACTTTATAAACCATTAAATTTATCTAATTGAGCCAAATGGACTAGGAGAATATATCAAATATAAAAAGTTTGGTTTTCTTACAACATCAATTCTAATAAACTTCTAAGCAATCTCTATCAAACAATATAGAATCATAAAAATCAGTTTCAATTCATTTAAGAATGACCACTACTTGATTTAAAACTAAATTCAAAATTCAGAGGAAAGATTTTCAGCAACATAGCCTTTCTCCATACTCTACTCATTAAAATGGAATATGCCACCTGGGAAGCAAGATTGTTTCTAGGTTCTGCAAGCAAAAGCTCAACTTCCATTACTTCATCTTGAAGAGAAGCTACATATGATTCATCCACCTGAACCTAGAGAAATTTAAAATAGAGATATCAACAAGTGATACATTTTATGCAAACCACTTTGGTGCTTTGTTTATTTAAATAGTAAAGAGAATTATGAAATAATGAAGTAAATTCATGAACACGTTCACAGATAAATAGCCTTAAAATCCATCAAAATGCTTTAACATCCAAGTTGTAGAAAATGCCTTCACTTTACCGCTCTCCTCCTTGCTCCTCGGATCCTTCGCGTCGGAATCTCGCTCGGAGTCGGAGTGTTCCCTCGCGTCCAAAGAACTGTGCTTGATCGATTTGTGCTTCGAACTATGCGACATCGCGGAGGCGAACCACGAAACAACAAAACCCTAACCGTGGAGTTGAATCAGGAGAAGTGGAGTGTGTTGCGAACAGAAACCCTACTAATAAGGAATTGAGAGAGAGAGAGAGAGAGAGAGAGAGAGAGAGAGAGAGAGAGAGAGAGAGAGAGAGAGAGAGAGAGAGAGAGAGAGAGAGAGAGAGAGAGAGAGAGAGAAGGGGGGGCACACAGAGAGAGAGAGACAGCGCAACGGAGGA
>Ga0123342_1005203_pt1 | contig 19137 bp, 14 predicted proteins | sample Turbeawhitnodule_FD_89960 | JGI IMG/M metagenome (GOLD analysis project Ga0123342, IMG submission 89960) | Root nodule microbial communities of legume samples collected from Mexico - Turtle bean Mexico white nodule | ecosystem: Host-associated > Plants > Roots > Nodule | place: Mexico: Nepantla... | reverse complement strand
CTTAAGCCACTTGCAAACAAACAAGTGATGGAAACCCAACCTTTGTGATTGGAGATCCCATGAATAAGGTTCATATGGGTAAAAATAAGTCACTTGTTAGTTCTGCTAGCACTAATATTGATTTAAAATGAATTTGTCCATTCCTATGGTGTGTGTGAAAGTGCTAGATACTGCATTATCGAGAGGATAAACTTTGTGGTTAAAATTCTGAGGTAAAAGAGCTTTAACGATTTACAAAGTTTTTAATGATTTTCATATCCCTTATGGGTGGTGTATGATTTGCAACATATACTTGATGAAATCACCTATATGAGTGTCAAGTGGGGCCTCTTGTATGAGATCTTGGCAAGATCTCTACTACACTCATGAATATCGGGCACGCGCATGGCCTAGCGCAACACAACGATAACCGCAAGTAATGTGGGGGTCTATTGTGATTGATAAACCTCTAACACATACTAAATGTCTTGGTTCATATAATTTGCTATTCCAACTACATTATGTGTTAAGTTCATCAATCTAAGATTGGTTCATATAGCTTGCTATACCAGCTCTGATGCAATACATCTTAGATGAACCCATAATTATTTTTTCTTTCTTTATCTCTATGTTTTATCTTTTGCAATATGTGGGGGATTGTTGTAAAACCGTAAGCAGATATTGTAAAAGAAACAAAAAAAAAAAACAGTTTGTAAATCACGTTGCTTGGTCCTGGTCTTACGGAAATATGGAGAATGTTGCCAAAGAAATATCAAATTCGGTTTTAAAAGTGCAACAACAAAGTGAATTTTGTTGTGGAGATGCAAAATATCTTTGATTTCTCTCCCTATATAAAGAGGGGTTCAATTCTCACTTTCACACACAACTTTACATTTCCTTTCTTCCTCACCTTCTCTCTTCCCCTTCACTATTTATTCATTTATTTTATTATAAATATTTTTCTGGGTTTTATTGGGTTCTTACTTTTAAGAGTAACTTGTTAGTCCTGATCCTCAAAAATTTCCAAGAAGTTCCTGTTGTATCCTAGAAGACTTGCACAATGCACTGCGGATAAGTTCTTACGAACAGTGATCGTTCATGCCTTGGAAAAATCAATTTTGTTCGTATTTTGAAGCCTCATTGACTACACTTTTATCTCCTATCTTCAGGCAGTCAATTGGTAATTTGTCCTCCTTCTTCTCAATTTAGCAACTCCATCTCACCTTGATCAACCCTCGATCCTTCACTTGAGTCCAACTCCTTCTTTCTTCGTAGACTTCCGATCAAGAGAACATCATGCAAAAGTTACTCCAACAATATGGTTTTGTTAAAAAGGGTACATATGGTTTTGTTAAAATGGTAATTTTGTTAAAAATATTAAAAAAATAAAAAGTATTTATATGGTTGAGTGATATACATTTGAAAGTATAAAATGATTATGATATATAATACGCAAAAGGAAGAGAGATTATGTGATATATAAGATTCTGAAATTGATAGTTCAGATAGCTGTGAAGATGAAAAACTTGGTTGAAGTAGAAATTGAAGAAGTAGAAAAAGTTTTAGTTTAGAAGGGGATTCCTGATACTTAAGTACTCACATCCCTTATTTGATTCTGTAATATAAGATTTGGGGTGTGTAATAAAGGTTTTGCAGTTGTTAAAGTGTGGTTCCAGCTTATAAAAGAAAGAAAGTTGGAGTGGTAAGGTTTTGTTCCATTGGTGAAAGGTTGAGTGATGGGAGATTGTGGTGTAGATTTTTTAGGATGGAAGAAAGGCAGAAAGAAAGTAAATCTAGAGGAAAATCTGTGTGAAACTTTGGCAGCAAGAGTGGAAAACTAGTGGTGATAAAGGCACCTGAGTTGTGAGCCCAACATGTATAAGTAGCGTCATTGTCATGCAAAAGAAGGGTGGCACCATTAAGTTGTCATTCAGTCATTTTAGTCCTCATGTGCCTCACTCTTCCACTATTGGACCCTATTTAACCTCTACCAGTCCATCTCTTTCCATTAAAAGCATTTCCTGTCCCTCTCTCACTACCCATTCTAATGGAATATACTCATTTCCATTTCACACACCTATTCAACTCTTTTCTTTAAACATTATTATCAATAATAAAATAAACCTTTCAGATTTTATGCTCCGAATATGTCACTCTAACATAAATTGCACCCTATTTCACACATGATGTTTATGAGTATGTCTTGCTAAATGTTCAGTGTGAAATGTGATACAATTTCATCTTGACATGTCAAAAATTGTATCACCTTAATATGACTTTTTCACAGTAAAATCGCATCAACATGACACGATTTTTCTATATCCATATTTTTTTTTCAAGAAATAACCCTAATTTTGATAAAAAGGAGAAAAAATTATCCCACTTTCATAAAAAAAAATTGAGTATCAGTTTCTTCTCTTTTCTATATATATTTATAAATTTCTTAATTAATTCATCTCAATGGCGTGTATATATTTACATTTCACATTTTTTTATTTTCAAATCTTGTAACAAGTGGAGAGCTACAAACAAAATTTAGAGGAAAAAAACAGCATCCTAATGTCAAAAGCATATGGTAAAACTTGAATAATAAAACAAATATTGCAAGGCTTGATGTTTAACCCTAGTATATAGGTTAGACGAGTTAGTATTTTATGGTCTCAAATAATGCATTCATATTACCTTTTTTTTCTTCCTTTTAAAATTGAAATTAAAAAGCCATCCATTAATTAAACACTTTCTTTTAATATTTGAATTAAAATATTAACTAATTGTTGTACTGTTTGGACTTCAAATCTTAGTTGAAGGGTTTTTGGTCTCATGGTTCATTGTACTGTGTAGGATCTAATCATAGCTTCAACATATCGATATTACCTTCATCAACACAGTCCACTATTGAAGATGGAGATCTTCATTAACCATTTCTGTATTTTTAATAATAAAAAAGATTCTCTTACGTCAATACAATAATGATACACATTGAATTGAATGCTTTTTGTTGGAGATAAATATTTTTAGCAACAACAATTTTTCCACTTTAATATTAAGATTTTAAATTTTTTTAATTTAATTCTTTAAATTGCTACCACTAGTGTACCAGCTTAACTAATATGTGTTTATACATAAATCATATTATGATACTTCCATAAGCAGTGTAGAATGCATACATTTAATATATATAGTTTTTTATTCATTGAGAATTCTATAACTGAAAATATTCGGGTATGAGCATCTTGAGTACACAAAAACATGAAAAAGTTACTAAAAAAAGTTGAAATATGAGGTATTATTTATATATTTTGTGGTTCCGAATTTGGTGAAGTCCACGGTGGTTTAGCTTATAAATGGCCCACCCATGGATCGTACATGTGTATGGTTAGATATGTTATTATAATAATGAATGGTGGATATCAATTACTTCTATTGAGACTAGTTAAATATATTTGTAATTAGCTATTTGATCCTTAAATATTTATTTATTATAATTTGTTGTGAAGTATTAAACCCAAAATATAAATTGATGTTAGTGCCATTCATCAAAATGTATCATTAATGCTCACTACTTAAGAGGTTAATTCTGCTCACTGCTTAAATGATTTAAGTAACTTGTGTATGTAAATTAATTGGAGAAAAGAAAAAAAATAAATCATTATTTATTTTTAAAATAATTAATTACATAAAGTCTCACTAAAATTTTAATGCCATAAACACTCATCTTTCTTCCTTCCTATTAATTATGAATGTGAAAATATGTTTTTATTATTTAAAATTTGTTAAGCAACTCTTAAGGAAAAACTTCTTTAAAAAAATTGATTGAACACTCCAACATTCAATTTTGATTAGAATCCAACTTAAAAAAAAAAACTTAAATTTGAGTCTATCTGAAGTAAGTGAATTAAAAAATGGTATAGAATAGAAAATAATGAGAAAACAGAACAGAGAACAGTGAATTCCTGTTCAGATTTTATAACATAATATCCTTCATCATCCCATCACTTCACATTCCTTTCTCAAATATATGCTTAAACTGATCACCTCTCATCATCTCATTCAATTTTATAATAATAATAATAATAATAATAATAATAATCCAAAAAAATAAACCTAAATCTATCTGTTTAACTTTTTAAAATTTCCCCAAAACTTTTAAATTAACCACCACCTCATAATAACTAAAAGGATCCAATGTTGCAAAAACCAAACCGGAGCAAACAACTCAGCCGTCGAACCCGGTCTGGCTCCAAACGGCGTCGCGAACCCGTCTCATGTCGCGGCCCTTTAACGTGCGCCCCACGCCCTCGAATACGGAGTTCGCCGCCATCTGGCGGCTGCGCGCCAGGTACTCGTGCGGCGGAACCATCTCGGAGTCGTTGTCGTCGAAGGCGACGTCCATCTCGTGAAGCGACTCGACCGAGTCGGCCCGGAGGATCTTACTCCAGTCGGGCACGTTCACGGGTGCTGACGTGGCCATTTGGTGATGGCGTCCACGTGGCGACGACGAAACGGTGTCGTGCTGTGCGCGGTACTGGTGGTGCACGATTCTCGTGGCACCACCACCACCCGAGCCATTCGGATTCTCGAACGCCAACGACAAACCCCCAACGTGCCGGTGCACCTGCTGCTCCCTGCTGTTCCGTCGCCGCGGCCACTCGCGTGGCTCCCACTGGCCCGGCGAGGCCTTGAAGTCTCCTTCGCGGTCTTCCGGCGTGGACCACACGTCCTCTTCCCGGAACTCGGAGGGTTCGACGGCGGCGGAGCCCTGGGATGAGTAGGTTGTTCCCAAGAAGCGCTCGCTTCGGGCCGTGGTGGGGAATTTTCGACCCTTGGCCATTTGCGCTTCTTCTTGTTCTTCTTTGGAACCTGGTTTTGCTTTGGCATAAGCTTTGAGCGTAGCGGTCGAGGTGTTTATATAGCCTCTTTTTCTCTCTCAAATTTCATTTCAATTTGAGTTTCAACTTCATTTTCTCTGCATTTCTTCCCATCCTGTTCGGTTCGCCTCTATAGGTCCGGTTGCTTAGACTAATTCAGTATATCTCAATTAAAATAAATATACTAAACCTTAAAAAAATCATATATACAATTTTAATAACTGCTTTAAAATAAACTATAATTTTAGTTATTTATTAAATTTTAAAAAGTATCATTCCAAAATTTAAATATTAAATATATTTACAACTTTATAAATATTAAAACATTTTTTTTAGATGGAATGAGATATTTACAAATTTTTAATTTGTTATTCACATTTTATCATTATTATTTGTTTTAGCTAAGTTTTTTTATTCAATATTATCTATTCATAACGGATTGTACTTGGAATTTTCTGTAGTAGAGTAAGATGAATTTTATTTGCGTGGGGCTAGTTAAAACTGAAACTACCAAAGTAACTAATGTAATCATTATTCAAAATACATACCAAAACAAAACATTGCCTTTGCCTGTTACTCTTCTTCAACAGTTCCTTTCAACTTCTTTGTCCAAAATATTACTAACTAATGTTACAATCTTTTCACTAACTATATTTTTAGTTGAGAATTTTATAAAAAAAATATGCCATTCTGGATAAATGAATTTTTAAAATTATTGAAGTGCACCAGACAAATTGAGTATGCCACCTTCATTTTCTTACAAATTATCACTGTTTTATAACACAATTTTGATAAAATTTCGTACATCAATTATTCAGACCATTAACTAGGGGTCCTATTCAAAGTACACTGATAATATTAATCATTCCGTACATCCATTATTCATACCATTAACTAGGGGTCATACACAAAACACTCATAATATTGATCATTCTATCACTTTTGAGAGGACTCGGTTTAAAATGTTTATGTACTAATACTTTTTTAAAGAAATATCTCTAATTATAAGTTTTTTTATTTCAACAAACACCAAACACAGTCACGTTTTTAGATTTTTAGACTCTGACTTTGTCTTCAATGAAATTATTGAATTTGTATTCTCTCTCATTCAAACATAAGAACCTTGTTTAATAAATCCTAATTATTTATTATATTCATTACAAAATCTAACCGTCAAAATAACAACAAACTAAAACAATTAGAAAAAAATAGGGAATATAAATGTTAATTTAGTGTAACAATGAAATTGTTAATTTTGATTTCAATCAACATTAAACAAAAAATGTTATATATATTAAACAAATCTTGTTAAAATAAATTTTATTATAATATTAAAAAATAAATTGAAATATAATATTAAAAAATAAATTGAAATATAATATTGTGTTTGTTTGGGGTTATTTACTGTTTGCACTGATTTTGGAATGAAAAAGATAAGTTAGTATAATAATTTGATTGAATATATTTGGACTGATTTGTGTGGAAAGAAAATGTAGTGGGAAGGGAGAAACACTCTTCTAATATGAGATGATTTAGATGAAATTTAAAGATTAAATATGATTTTACCATGTTGTCTCTGTATAAGGGTGATTCTTTTACGTGTATGTGTATGAATTGTTGATTTTAATTTTGGCAAATAGACATACTACAAACATTTTGCATGGATTATTCTATTTTTTTTATGACAAATGGACACACTGCGTGAAAATCACCATGTGACAGTGGTTCAAATGGTCATATATAATAATTTTAAGTGTTCACAAATATCTATTAACACTTTTTTTTAGATATATTGTATTATTTTAATATTACGTATAATGAGAAAAAATTTAAAAACATTTTAAATGAAAATCACGATAAATGTTACAATTGTAAATATATTAATTCCAACAAAACAATAAATTAAATTCGTAAATGTTGCACAGTTACAATATATTAAACAATAGATTAAACAATTTATTATAAATTAAGTTTCAATATTTAATCAAATTTAGGTTAACCACTTAATCGATTAGTAGCCTATCATATCAATTAAACTTTTGAATATAATTGATTATGAGTTTTTAATTAATTTTAGGCTACAAAAATTATAGTTACAAATACTTTTTCATTTACATAATAATATTAGTTGTAAAAATTAATTTTCCCAATATTTTATTTAATTAATTTTTTTTCACAAATATATAAATACTACAAACCTTTATATAAACTTTTATATCTATTTTAAAACAACAACTTACCTAATTTTAGTTTAGACAAATGTATTTCGTAAAAGTTATTTTTTTTTTACATTTTGGTGACAATAATCAAATCATCTATAATATTATTTTTTTTAACTCACTTTACCTAGATCAAAACAAGTAAACTTTCCACTTATTTTCCTCTTATTTTCTTTCTTCCCACTCCCATCCTAACCAAACAAAATGACGATGAAAATTAGTTTGTGATTGATAATTGAGGTAGTTACATAGGAGAAATTGGATGTGTAAGAAAAGAAGAGAAAGGCAGATTGAAATTTGCGGTATTGTTGTTGGTGGCTATATAATTGGCATAAAGAGATTTATGTTTTGTACTTGGGTGAGTGGTAGTGAGTAGTGAGGATTCACATATTTCTTCCACTGCCCTTAATTTTGAAAAGAAATGAACAAGTTGGTCTGGAATAGGAATGAGTGAAAGGGCAGTTATGTGGCATCCAATGCAAGGTGCCTTATTTTAAAACCAAATGGGAATTCAATTAGTGGATTACAATATTTGGAAAGGCATCATTCTAGTCAACCACACCACACTTCATTCTAATTTTTAAACCAGACACTATTATACTGTTTGCAACAAATATAACAACATTACTATAAAATATAATTACAGTTGCCAAATGCAATAAAGATGGAGGGTCCACATGTTATTGTGTGTGCCACCTCTTACTACCCACCACGTGTAAGATTCTGGAAGACCAGGGCCCCTCGATCATCTCTCAATCTCCTCCACGTGGCTTCACAATCACAGGTTCTAATTTATTGCAAAATAAGGTTCAAGATAATCAATCACTTACCCAACAACCCAATTTGGAGCTAAACTAATATTTACCGGATTGTTCTTGAGAAGGATTGTTTTTCTACTCTTTCGGTCGATTGTTCGTTATTAACTTTCTGTTTCTCTTTCTTTTTCTTAGTCGATAATACATGCAAAAGACACTCTAACGATCAAGTTAGTAAAGATGTCAATACTCAATTGTTAGAGTACTGTAAATAATGTACCTGATTCTTGAAATCTGTGCTATTTAAATTACCTGGACCTTTGTTGGTGGATCGGATTAAGAAATTGATTCGTTTTTAAGATTGTACTAAATAACTCTTAATTATGGATTAACCCTACTAACTTGATCAATCCATAAATCGTCGCTATCGATCGATCGACCACGTATTATTATGTGATTTTCTCATTTTTGACCGAGTGATTGAATGAACGAATTAATGACGAACTTACTGGATGATTCGGTCGTGCCAGTACACTAATCAAATTTCACTACCATGCCATCTTCTTCAAACAAAATCAAGCTCCGTGAGAGACCCACGTTCAGCGGTCCACAATTTCGTTCGGCCTCCGTGTGGGACCCACATCGGTGCCACCTGTCGTGTTATCACCTCAATACCATTTCTGAATCAACCAGCACGGGCCTTGGGCCCAGCCCGGTCACGCTTCCTTCACTCACTTTAAGCGTGAAGGTAACTGTGCCTGCAAAACTGCCATCTTTTAAATGCACTACTCATTATTGATGAGAGGCAGGAGAATGGTTGGTTTCTTTTTCTCACAAGTTTGTTATGGGCCTTAGATTGTGGAGTGGGCAGTAAAAGTGGGCCAGAACACAGGAAATGGTTGGATTTGGCAGGAGTGGGCCCCTGGGCCATAGGTCCAACTCTGGTAGATTTAGACCCATCAGTAGAACCAAGCATCCTATGCTATGTATGCTGTAGTTTTATTCTGAGCCAACTGTTCAATTCTGTACTTCCTAATGCCAATGAGAGAAAGAGTAAAATAAAGTTTAGACAATGCGGCTTCATAACATCACATAAGGAATGGGCCATAGTGAGAAAATAATCCCATAACTTAGGAAAATCACATACAAAATCAACTTTACAAGTACAATAATTCTCTATTATCTTCTTATCTTTATCAACAACCACACTCCACAAACTGCCACAATTATGTGTTTACTTCTGTCAGTCCAAGGATTCATCTGATGTTACCAATGTTTAATTCTTTTACACTTTTTTTTAGTGATGAAAGAGAAACATGCCCACACTGCATGATTATTAGGGTTTAACTGCAGTAGCAGTGCAGATACCATAGCACGCTCAAGGAGGATCTCCAACACTGCTTTTGTCGGCTAGTTCCAAATTATTTTTTAATTTACATTTTTTATTTATTTATTTAATTTACTTGTACTTAAATAGACAAAAATAAAAATAAAAAATCACAAACATATGTAAGGGAGGTTTTCACATCCCATCATTATTTTAAAAGTACTTTTCTTCTATATATGTAAATTTTATCATCTTATGATTTAATTATTGCAATAAAGTTTTCTTAAAACCAGGTAGTTTGTCATGTCATTTATTTTCCTCAAGATAAGATGTTTTATTAGATGGGTTATTTTACTCTGACACTTGTTTTTCTTATTTTGTGATATTTGTCTTGTGAGATTTTGTTCAATGAAATTAATTTTATTTTTATTTTTAATATCTTTAATTATTTTAAGTAGTATCTATTTCGTTAATCAACATTAACTAAATATAAATATGACTAATGATGGAGTACTATGATGAAAGAGCGTAAAAAAGCTTTAAAAAGGGTTGGCACCCAAATTTTCTCAATAAAATTTACACAACTTTCTATATTAAAATACTACTCCCACTATTCCTCTCTAACGGTTGTTCTAATAGAAAACAAATTATTCCTTTATATAGAGTAAAGTTTAAAACTGCATTAATTATTTTTTATTAATTATATTCTTATTTTTAATAATATAAAATAAAATTAAAGGAATGTGCAAATTTATTATGATTGTGTTTATATTTTGTACTGGCACGATCGAACAACTCAGTGACTCGAACCGGCTCGGTCAGGAACTCGAACCACTCAACCACGATAAGAAGGTTATGTGACGACACATGGTCGACCGACCCATGGGTTTACTAAGTCAGCAAGGTTAATCCATAATTAAGAGCTGATTAGCATAACCCTAAACATGAACCAACCTCCTAATCCGGCTCACCAACAAAGACCCATTAAGGTAATATAAATAGCACAGATTCCAAGAATCAGGTACGTCATTATCTACAGTACTCTGACAACCGAGTGTCGACACCCTGACTGACTTGATTGTTGGAGTGCCTTCTGTAGGTACCATCACAACCTGTGAGATTAGACGACCGAGAGGAGAAAGGCGAAGCAGGAAGCTGAGAGTGATAGCGACTGCCCGAAGGGAGGAACAAAGTAATCGTTCTCTAGGCCCAACACCCGTTCGAGAACAATTGGCGTCCACCGTGGGGCCGAGAGGATAAGTGTGAAGAAGAAATAGTAGATGGTATCAACCCAAAACATGACAAGCGAGAGGATGTCAGAGGCAAACCAAACGACAATGTTGATGGCTCTACAAAAAGAGTTGGCTGAGATGAAGAAGGTGCACGAGGAAACCACCAGGAGGAATGAAGGTGAGATCAGGCACCTCCGAAAGGAGAATCAGGAAATGAAGAAGCTCGTAGAAGGAGGACCGTCCGTGGACCCGACCAATCAGGTCGGTAGGTCCTTTGCCACCGCTATCGGTCCTCAAACTGAGAGAGAACCGAAGAACAAAGTCCTCACCTTGGAGATGGATGGTGAGTCCCATCTCAATAAGTCGCTGAACACGACCGAGACTGCGATGACTGGTCGCCGACACCCTTTCACTGATTTTGTCATCGAAGCTCCCCTACCGGACAAGTGGAAGAGGGTCAACAGGGACCGTTACGATGGAACGACCGACCCTGATGAGCACATGGACGCGTATACCACTCACATGATTCTGTATACCACGGATGACGCGGTTCTATGCCGGGTCTTCCCCACTTCTTTGAGATGCTGGTGGCCAAGTTCGACGCCCAGTAGGCTACCAATCGGCCCCATCACCTGATGTCCATCGCCTGGTCAACATCTGCCAGGAGAAGGTGGAATCATTGAGGAAGTTCATCGACTGGTTTGGGAAGGTCGCCACGAGCTTCCGAAATCTTAGTCTTGATGTGGCGATGCACAACATGCTCACGACCCTCCGACCGAGTCCTTTCGCAGATGGCTTGTGCGTGCAACCTGCTGCAAGCTTGGACGAACTTAGGCGCCGAGCCGCCAAGTTCATGCAACTGGAGGAGTTGTGTGAGTTTACAAACCAAGCTCGGGCAAAAGCGAGTGGTGAGAAGAAGGATGACAAAGAGCGACAAGGGAAGTTCGGGTCCGGACGAGGAGACCCCAGGCGGGATAATCGTGGTCCCCGATTCTCATGATACACCCCTCAACGCCGATCGAGGGAAGATTCTGCAAGAAGCTCTTAGTGCGGAATTGATGCCATCGCCCAAAAGGGCCCTAAGTCCCGACAATGCTGACCGCAACAAGAAGTGTCGGTATCACCAGAACACCGGTCATTCGACCGAAGAGTGCCAAGCCTTGAAAGATAAGATAGAAGAACTGATACAGGCCGGACACTTGCGCCGCTTTGTACAAGGCCCCACGTCGGGAAGAAATATCAAGGAAGAGAGACCACACACTTCCAAGGGCGAGGGAGGACAATCGGTGACAGAAACGCCACACGAAAAGGGACGACCCTCCAAAAGATGATTGAAGGAGGGACCGCGAAGTCATAAACACCATTGCTGGTGGATTTGCTGGAGGAGGCAGCTCGAACAACGCTAGGAAGAAGCATCTACGCGCAGTACACCAAGTCAACTTTGTGGCCGTTCGGTCGAGGATGCCACCTATCACGTTTACGGATGAAGACTTCAAAGGGGTAGACCCCTCCTAGGATGACCCAATGATGATATCGGTCAACATCGACAATTTCACCATCATGAAGACCCTAGTAGACCAGGGGAGCTCAGTCGACATCCTCTACTAGAAGACCTTCAAAGCTATGAAGATTCCTATAGAGGAAATGAGACTCTATGACAACAACATAGTTGGCTTCTCAGGGGAGCGAGTAAGTACGAAGGGGTACATGGAGCTGTACACCACCTTCGGCTTAGAAAAGATGAGTAAAACCATGAAGATCAGGTACTTGGTTATTGATGCCAATACTTCATACAACATTCTGCTCGGACGGTCGTTGTTAAACAAGCTTGGAGTGATAGTCTCCACCCTGCATCTGGTGATGAAGTTCCCGTCTCTGTCGGGTGACATTTTGACGATCCATGTAGATCAGAAGATTGCAAGGGAGTGTTACGCATAAAGCTTGAGAGTGGAACTCACTTGTCAGAAGGTGGTCGGCAGTCGATCACCCAGGCGTAAGATGCCTGGACGAGGAAGGTCTCCCCAAATAAACATGCGACCGACGGAACATGCGGTCGCTATGATCGATCTTGACCCACGAGAGGTCGAACCAAGGCTTGAAGCGAAGGATGAGCTGCGTCACGACCCACTCATCGATGAAGAACACTACACGAGTATCGGCACAACAATGGTAGTCGCTGACGCCGAGCTCATACATCAAGCTTTGAGGAAAAATGTTGATCTTTTTGCCTGAACAACCGTCGAGGTGTCAGGCGTGAACCCTAAAGTCATAACCCACAGACTCTCAATCTACAAAGAAGCACGTCCGGTCGCGCAAAAGAAGAGAAACCATGGAGAAGAAAAAGGCTCGCGACCAAAGCAGAGGCTGAGAAGCTCCTAACGGGTTCATCCGAGAAGCCCGATATACAACCTGGTTGGCCAATGTGGTCATGGTCACCAAGTCCAATGGCAAGTTGCAGATGTGCGTGGCCTATAAGGACTTCAACAAAGCCTGCCCAAAGGACTCCTAACCCCTGCCAAACATTGACCGGCTGGTTGATGGGACAGTCGGGTACAAGGTATTGAGCTTCCTGGACGCTTCCTCTAGCTACAACTAGATAAGCATGCATCCCAGGGATAAGGAGAAGACGACTTTTACGATCGACGGTGCAAACTACTTCTATGAGGTAATGTCGTTTGGCATAAAGAATGCAGGAGCAACATACCAGCGGCTGATGGATAAGATCTTCAAGGGGATGATCGTTAGAAGCGTGGAGGTCTACGTGGATGACATAAAGGTCAAATCCAACTCGTGCGACCAACACATCAAAGACTTGTAGGAAGTCTTTGGCACTCTAAGAAGGACCAATGTGCGCCTCAACCCCGAGAAGTGCGCGTTCGGGGAAATTCTTGGGTTTCATGCTGACCCACAGGGGAATCGAGGCCAACCCTGACAAGTGTAAAGCAATAACTGAAATGAGGAGCCCGAAGAACCTGAAGGAGGTACAACAATTGACCGATGACGCAAATGCTTCGAAAAACAACAAAGTTCAGTTGGAATGAGACATGGGAAAACATTTTCAGCCATCTCAAGGAATTTTTGTCGTCTCCGGATGTCTTTCAAAAGCCAAGGCAGAACCTGTCGATCGTAGTATACCTGGCAATATCAGAAGAAGCGATCAGCGCCGCCTTGGTACATGAGATCAACAAAGAGGAAGGTTCGGTGTACCTTGTCAGTCGCACACTTCACGCAATCGAGACAAAAGTACCAGATGATAGAAAAGTTAGTGCTAACGCTAGTTCTGACCACAAGGAGGATGCGACCGTACTTCCAAAACTACGCCATAACGGTAAAGAACAACTACCATATATATAAAATATTGTCTAAACCCGATCTTGCAGGGTGAATGATAGGGTGGTCGATCGAGCTGTCAGAATTTGACATCGGGTACGAACCGAGAAGTGCCATCAAATCCCAGTGTTTGGCGGACTTCTTGGTAGAGCTAGCACCACAACCAAAGGGCTCGACCAAATGGATGTTATATGTGGATGGATCGTCCAATAAGACCGCCTGTGGCGCAGGGGTCGTCCTAAAAGGACCAGACGACCTACTGGTTGAACAAGCGTTGCAACTTGCCTTCAAAGCAACGAACAATCAGGCCGAGTATGAAGCCATCCTGGCCGACCTCAACCTCGCCCATGACCTCGGAGCCCGTGAAGTTGTATGCAAGAGTGACTCCCAACTGGTCGTCAGCCAGATCAAAGGTGAATTTGAGGTTAAGGAGCCCCTACTCCAACGGTACTATCACACGATCGGCAATTCAATTTCCAAATTCGATAAGGTCGTTATCGAACACATACGCCGACAAGACAATGAACGAGCGGACGCACTGCCTCGCCTCGCTTCCACAAAAAAGTAAAGCCATCTTTGGTCAGTCGTTTAGATCCATTTGGAGCAACCAAGCGTTGAAGATACCAAATGCTTGGCCATTACTGAGGCCGTCACATGGATGAGTCGAATCGTCCAATACTTTGAGCATGGAACGTGCAAATCAGGAGACGAGAAGACAATCAGACTGCAATGCACCCGATACACTATGATCGGTCAGGACCTGTACCATAGGGGTTACTCAACACCACTCCTGAAGTGCCTCACCAAATGACAAGCATAATATGTGCTACAAGAAATGCATGATGGAGCGTGAGGCATCCATTCTGGAGCACGAATAATGGCGGCCAAAGTCATCCGGACAGGGTACTATTGGCCGACCGTTCAGGGAGATTGTGTAGAATACGTGAAGAAATGTCTGAAATGCCAAGAGTTCGGTCCACTGCACCACTCGAAACCAGAAGAGCTCCACAGCATGACATCGCCCTGGCCGTTTGCCATATGGGAAATAGACATCTATTGGTCGCGGTGGACTACTTCACAAAGTGGATAGAAGCTGAGCCTCTAGCCTCTATATCAGCTAAAAATGTCTAAAAATTTATTTGGAAGAATATCGTGTGTCGTTTCGAGGTACCGATCACAATTGTATTAGATAATAGACGACAGTTCATCGACCGAGGGCTTCATACTTTCTATGATGATTGCGGCATCAAATCTGTGACCAGCTCGGTCGAACACCCCAGACGAATGGTCAAGCCGAAGCGGCTAACAAAGTCCTCTTGAACGAGTTGAAGAAAAGACTTGGCGCAACAAAGGGAAGGTGGACAGAGGAACTGCTCGAGATCCTATAGGCATATCGGTGCACGCCTCAGACGACGACACAAGAGACGCCATATAGCCTCACGTACGACACTGAAGCCATTATCCCAGTCGAAGTGGGCGAGCCGTCCATTAGGTGGAAGTTGTTTGATTTATTCCTAAATTAGGAAAGCCTGGCGGTCGGACTTGACCTCATCAACGAGCTCCACGAAAAGAGAAAAATTCGCGAGGCCGGGTGCAAGCTTCGAGCGACAAGAAGATCCAACACGAAGGTTCGACCAAGAAGCTTCCACAAAGGAGACCTCGTCTGGAGAATCCGCAGCGACGCTAGGAAGTCGGACGACAAGTTCTCGTCAAATTGGGAAGGACCATTTCGAATCCGAGAAGTAGGTGAAGGGGGAGCGTACTACCTAGAGTGGTTGTCAGGCAAAGTTGTACCAAGGACGTGGAATGCCTTGCACCTCAAATTTTATTTCAGTTGAACAATGAATAAAATCCATGCACTCTTTCCTCGCCCAGAAGCACCAGCGGTCGGAAAGGTTTTAACGAGGCGTTTTCATCAAACAATGTGCAAACTATAAAATCAACCTAAGAGGCACGGTTCGGTCAGGATGAAGCTTTAACCAGCATACCCTCTCGTGACCTAAACACAAGTGTTGGCTAGGATGAAGCCTTAACCGACATACCCTCTAGATAAGTGTTGGCCAGGACGAAGCCTTAAACGACATACCCTCCCAGCACTTCATCCCCACGGTTCGGCCAGGTTGTAGCCTTAACCGACATTCCCTCCCGATACCCACTCAAATGTATTGGTCTATCCAGATACCACTGGCTATAACTGAATGAAGCACTACACCGATCATGTGATATAACTTGTCAAAATATTTGCTATGCATCTACGACCGAGAGGGTTAACTTACACCAGTTGCGTTAATTAAATTGGTCATTTTTAACTCACGCCACACACATCGACCGAAAGCAGTAACTTGTGCAAATTTTCAAAAGAAGAAGTTGATTGAATTCATAATAAGCAAAGAAGGAGGCCACACCCCAGCTTGAAGGTAACAAAACAAACAAAGGCAACAAAAGCTAAAAACCTAAACTATAGTCTTCAGCGTCTTCGCTTGGTGCTGGTTGGGTGGCGGTCTGTAGAGTCTAAACCTTGTCTGTGGGAACAAAGCGACCATCATATACCTCTATCTCTTTGTCAAATCGACCAGAAGGGGGAGGGCCACCATATAGTACCCCAGCCTACTGAACAACCAAGTCGAAGCTCTGGATGATCAAAGCCATGGTGTTATCTATGGTCTTTTCTAGCTCGGCCTCCACCGCCTCCTTCCTTTGCTTCAGCGAGGCAACGTCCTCCTCCAGTGACGCCACTCTATGGCCGACCTCCTCCAGGGTCTTCTTCATTCGAGTGTTCTTAGCTGTGGTATCAACTTGAAGCCGCTCCAACTCGGTTATCTGAGCGGCGTCCAGCTCGCGCTCAACAGGGTGGTCACACAGCCGCTTCTCATAGGTTGTGTTCGCGTCAACAACTTGCTTCAAGCTGCCCGACACCTCAAGGAGCTTTTGCTCCAAGCGGGAGATCTCCTCCACACGCCGATCGCGCACCGCGGCCCCTTGGCGGGTCAGGATCAACCCTCGGCATATAATCTCTATGCCGCCCTTGAGCAGGTCGTCTTTAGGGACCGCCCAGATCAGTTCTTCATTATTGGGGGGCAGATTAAAACTTACCCCTAGCAAATTGCAGGTCACCCCCCAACATTGATAGGGGTGACTCCTGGACGATCGCCACTGGCATCGTGACCGCAGTTGGGATTGGTTGGTTGAATTCATCAGTCGGCGGGGAGTCGAGGTTGATAGGGGCTCGGCTCGGAGGAGGAATGGGTATCTTGCCAGGAGAGCGATATGTTCGGGTAGTGTTGTCGCCCTCCTTTGCCCTCTTCTTGGGGTTCTTCTAGGATGGCCATGCTCAGGCCTCGGCCTGAGGAGCCTCAGGGGGTATCTTTGAATGCCTTCAACATGCTGATCACTTGTGGAACTTCTCTTTTTGCTATCGCTGCAACCAAAAAACAAAGCGTTAGTTAAAATTTAAAATAAACGACCGAAGGTCTAAGGTGTTAACATACCCTCAAAGGTCGCCTCTCGATCGGACTCGGTGTACAGGGACATCAGTGGTCGAGCAGGGAGATTTCTAGGGAGGCTATCAAAGAGGAAAAAATTCACCCGTTCACCAGTAATCGGGTTGACCGGACGAGGCCAATCCTTTATCTTTGTAGGATTCCTAGTCCAAGACAAAGGAAACCTAGGCTGGCCAGCTGCGTCGAAGAAGTGCGGCATACCGCAGGCTCCACAAACACTTTAAAGAACCTTTCTTTAAAGTTCTTATAGGAAGCCGTGAAGGTTTTGAACAAAATGCTACCTGCCCGCCTGACCAACGAATGTCAGCCAACAGGGTCGGACGGGTGAGAAGTATAGAAGTGCAAGAAGCAAGACGTGGCAGGACGCACACCAAACATTTGACATACCACACGAAAGGCCTGCATGGACACTCACATATTCGGGTGCAACTGACTTGGCGCCATGTTGACCGCCTGAAGGACGCCCACCATGAATGTGTCAAAAGGAAGCGACACATGCAAGTCAGAAAAAAGACAATTAAGCATGAAGAAGAAAGGGAGTTCGGTGGATGATCGTTCCCTATATACGCGATCGGTCAACGAGCAAGGACCGATTGATAAGAGGGATCCCCTGGCAGAAGCCTTCAAAATAGGGACCCTCTTTAAAAAAAATCAAAACAGAGACGTCTGTATGGAAGACAAACGTGATCCCAAACACTTTGGAATCAACCCAGTTAGGGCCCTCATGACGGCGCGACCGCTCAGATTAGTTCGATCGGTCAGACGTATTGCCCGCGTCATCACCCCTCACTTCCTCCATCTTGGGGGCAACAGTTTGAATTGCTCCGACCGAATGAATTTTGTTGGAGGAGGAAGTGGATGAAGAAGACGAAGAAAATGAGGACGAAGCGGGTTCGGGAAGAGGAGAGAGAGAGCCAAGAAGAAGATGTAGGACGAGAATGAGAAGACATCACTAACCTTGGACGAACGAAGAAAGCAACACAAATCGATAACAACCGTTTCGGTCTTAGAGCACAATGTGAATCAGGAAGCGTGAGAAGCCACTATTGACAACCTCTATTTGTTGTCCGAAGACGTCTCGAAAGCCCAAACATCACAAAATTCTCAATCGTTGGATCTGCTGGATCCAGCGGTCCACGTCGTTTGGTGCCCAAAAATCCCCTCATAAATGCGCGTCACATCACTCGTTCAGGTGTCGCCTCTAGTCACATCACCCATCATCACACCACTGAACGACACCCAATTTTCAGACTCTTCGGCGTCATCAGCCCTCGAGCCTTGGGGGCAAGTGTACTGGCATGACCAAACGACTCAGTGACTCGAACCACTCGACCAAGATAAGAAGGTCACGTGACGACACATGGTCGACCGACACATGACGATGAGCCATGGGTTGACCAAGTCAGCAAGGTTAATCCAATTAAGAGTTGATTAGCACAACCCTAAATATGAACCAACCTCTTAATCCGACCCACCAACGAAGGCCCATTAAGGTAACACTGTTGATATTTCTAAATATCCATAAATATTTTTATAAAATAAAAATAAAATAAAATAATTTTCATTTAATATTATTATTGTTTTGGTATAATTATCTTATTTATACCTACATTTTGGACAATATTCAATTTAGTATAATGGTTTTTAAAAAAATTAATTTGGTTTCTATGTTTTTTAAAATGTACTCAAATCGGTCCTTTCCGTCAAGTGGCACCTTGTTGAACCATGTGGTGTTCAAGCTTTGAAGAATCCAAACCCTTTGAAGGATGTTGAAGCCTTGGCTGTGCTTGCTGTTGCTGTGTTAGTTTAGTTTAGTTCTGGGGTAGTTTGAGTGTTGTAATCCACCCCTTGATCGAATCTAAAGCATAGGCATTCTCAATCTTTGTGAAAGTAAAATGTTTTTCAAACTAAGTTAAAACAACCGATT